>Ga0208900_1001438_pt1 | contig 12650 bp, 10 predicted proteins | sample AntAceMetag02UKK_FD_184763 | JGI IMG/M metagenome (GOLD analysis project Ga0208900, IMG submission 184763) | Saline lake microbial communities from Ace Lake, Antarctica - Antarctic Ace Lake Metagenome 02UKK (SPAdes) (version 2) | ecosystem: Environmental > Aquatic > Non-marine Saline and... | reverse complement strand
CTCGAAACCATCCATCTCAACCAGAAGCTGGTTCAGGGTTTGCTCCCGTTCATCATGACCGCCCCCCAGGCCAGAGCCGCGGTGGCGGCCGACAGCATCGATCTCATCCAGAAATATTATACAGGGAGCATTTTTAAGTCCCTGCGCGAACATATCCCGTACCCGGGACGCTCCTACCCCGACGAACATCTCAACGAAGTCCGATCCGGAGAGAGAGAAGAAGGGGACATCGGCTTCACCGGCCACCGCTTTGGCCAGAAGCGTCTTCCCGGTCCCGGGGGGACCGATTAGAATTATCCCTTTGGGGATCCGGCCGCCCAGCCTCTGGAACTTCTTCGGATCCTTTAAGAAAGCGATGATCTCCTCCAGTTCCTCCTTGGATTCATCCACTCCGGCCACATCCTTGAAGGTTACTTTATCAGTCCCCTTGTGAAGCCTGGCCCGGCTCTTTCCAAAACTCATCGCGCCCCGTCCGGCACCGCGCATCTGGCGATAGAATAGAAACCAGAGGAGTCCGACAAAGAGGAGTGGACCGATCAGAACCGGCAGGATCTCAGATAACCAGCTCTTCTCTTTAAATGAAACGGGAACATGGGCTTCCTCGAGAGCGGAGAGAAAATCCGCGGGAAGGAGAAGCGGAAGGACCACGGTATAATCCTTATTCTGACCATCATCGGCCTTAAATTGCCCGCTTCCTTCTTCTCCTGAGATAGCCAGATTAAATATCCGGCCGGAACGGGCATAATCCTTTATTTCGGAATAACCCAACCGTTCCGGAGCGGTCTTCCCCAGTTGCTGGCCATAATAGAGATAAAATATCAGGAGACCCCCCACCAGCCAGAAGATCAGAATCTTTAATTTTTTTGGATTCTGTAGTTGGGGAAACTTACTTTTCGGTTTTTGTTCATTCATATAAATTAGCTCACTTCATTCGCTACTTTATCCGGCTCTCCGATTAAATCAATCGGAGAGCAATAATTTTTACTCTGTAAAAATTATTATGCTTTGATTTCAGTATTAATCTGCGCTTTACAAGGTAATAAGGTTTAAATAGTACTTATATTTAATTCTAACGTTATAACAGATCCAGCCCTCATGACAATAGTAAAACAATAATAATGTATATCTATACCGGGATCAGACTGATCTCCAGGATAGTTTTGGTATCTTTGCTCACCCGGCAGCGATGGACCGGGCGATAACCTGCCAGCCATATGATCCCCTCACCATCCTCAATCACCGGGATTGAATCCCGAATAGAACCGGGGACTTTCTCATCAATTAAAATATCTTTGATCTTCCGGCTCCCCGGCATTGAAAGAGGCCGGTAACGGTCTCCGGGGAGTCGGGACCGGACCATCATCGGAGCGACAATTCGGTCCCGATCGAGATATTCCTTCAACGCCCCTCCTTCCGGAAAGGTCTCCCAGTATTGCTTGAGATTGACCGGCTTATTAAAATTAATTAATTGTGAGCTGGGATACTGACGGATAATAATCCTCGCTCCGATCTCTTTAATTTTCATTACTCCGGGAATCGGTACCTCCCGGGCAGAGAAGGCATTCTTCCAACGGGAAAGCGAGCCGGTAGTAAATATCAGGGTGTCATATTCGCGCAAAGCAGTCACTCCACCGGGTAATATTATCCGGTGCCCGGATGTCCTCGCGATAGAATGCTTGAGATCTCGAAAATAACTCCGGTGGGGGTCACTCACCCCGACTCTCCAGAGAACATTCCTCAACACCTCTCCCTGCTCGAACTTGGTGAGATTGCTGAAACTCTTACAGTCGATCTTAATTCCATCTTCTGAGTCAGAAATTACTCGGGAAAAGGTATCCCCAAGCCTCTCTCTCAAGTAATCATCCCGGTCCCAAACCATCCCGGCCAGGTGAATAAGTCCTTCTTTTACTTTTGGATTATACTCCTTCTCCAGCAATGGGATCAGTTCATGGCGGATCCGATTGCGGAGAAACCGGTGATCCTGATTGGAGAGGTCTTCCCGGAAGGACTCCCCGATTGAAGCCAAGAATTCGCGGAGGTCCAGTCGGCGAACTGCCAGCAGCGGCCTAACAATCCTGAGGTTTTCCTCCAGCCGGGATACCCGCATACCGCCTAATCCCGCCGGACTACAGCCGCGCAATAGCTTCATCAAGACTGTCTCCGCTTGATCGTCGGCATGGTGTCCCAGAGCAATCGTGGTAATCCCGGTCCGCTCGGAGACCTCAGAAAAAAACGCGTACCTGGCAATCCGGGCCGCCTCTTCCGGAGATCGGCCGCCTTCCTTCATCTCTACCGCGAGATCCCGTCTTCCGGTAATGCAGGGGATATTCAGGCGTTCGGAGAGTGCTTCTACCCATCGGGCATCATCCCGGGAGGCCACGCCACGGAGACCGTGATCCAGATGCACCACTGTCAACTCAAGCTTCAGGGTCGGAGTCAGCCCATGCAGGAGATGGAGCAGAGTAACTGAATCCGCGCCTCCGGATACAGCAACCATGATCCGCGCGCCCTTCTCCCATAAATTGTGCAAGGCGGCGTACTCATTGACCTTTCGGGACAACCCGTACCCCGGATTATCCCGGGGAGACAGTTTTGCTTTCCGGGAATTCACCGGTGAATCTCTCCTTTTTACTTGGGTTTGTTGACTTGATGTTATAATATATATTTTTGCTTTTACAAGCAAAAATATTGGGACAATAATTTAGCCACGAAGACACAAAGGCACTAAGAAAAACTGTAGAATAGTTAAAAAAACGTTGTTATCGCATCTTTAAATCTTTTCTTTGTGTCTTAGTGTTTTTGTGGCAAAAAAGTTGCGAAGCTAATTTAAATTATGTACCACGGCAAAAAAGATATACTTGATTCCCTTGCTCCGCTGAAAGAAGAACTCCGCTTGGTGCGGATCAACCGTGATCAAATATCTATATTCTGTGCCGGTATAAGCCGGAGCGACTTTCCCGAGCCTGACTGGGATTTCCCCTTTATCTATCCTTCCCTGAACAATATAGGTGTTGATTACTTCATGTTGATGAACGCCCTGAATTTCTGTTACTGGGGATCGCCCAAATGGACCATAGTATATAATGGGAGAACTCTCGATGGAGCCTGGGCGATGTTTGCCGCTCTGAGCCGCGCGATTGATGAGAAAATACCAATCCACGAGGGAAAGTTTCTGGCCACCGCCGGGGAAGAAGAGATCAAGATGATCTTCCGGGGAGAAGGCGATATACCTCTGCTGGAAGAACGAGTGGCTATCTGCCGGGAAGTTGGTAGAGTGTTGGTAGATCGTTTCAATGGCCGGTTTTATCATCTGGTGGAAGAAGCTGCCGGAAGCGCGGTCGAATTGGTCCGATTGCTGGTCTCCTATTTTCCGTCCTTTGATGATTCGGCGGAGTGGGAAGGAGATCGGCTCCTCTTCTATAAGCGGGCCCAACTGGCCCCGGCGATGCTCTTCGAACAATGGAAAGGAACCGGAGCCGGCAATTTCAGAGACATTGATGAGTTGACCGCGTCCGCAGATTATAAGATACCTCAGGTTCTCTGTCGGCTGGGTATCCTTGAGTATTCAACTATGCTGGCGGAGTTCGTGGATGAAAAACGCCTGATGCCGGCGCGGTCCCGGGAGGAACTTGAGATCAGAACGGCCACTATTCTGGCCTGCGAACTGATCCGGGAAGAATTAGAGAAGAAAATACCCGGAGTATCATCTCAGGGGGTAGACCGGATGCTCTGGCATATCGGGCAGAAAAAATCTCCGGATGATAAGCCCTATCATCTTACATTGACGATAAACTATTAACTATGGATTACTGAAACCACGAAGGACACGAAGATCACGAAGAATAGCTGATAAATAGTAAAGTTTCAGTAAACCCCATCGCCTCATACTCGTAGCGGCGACCTTCAGGTCGCCATCGTGTGGCAGCCTAAAGGCAGCCGCTACGAGAGATGAGGTTCACTGAAACCTTACAATAAATATTCTAATTTAGCTCAATTTCTTGAAATCCTTCGTGATCTTCGTGTCCTTCGTGGTTTAATTTAATAATTCCTATGAAAAACAAAAAAAATGTTCTATTCGTCTGCATCGGGAACTCCTGCCGGAGTCAGATGGCGGAAGGCTACGCCAGGACCTGGGGATCGGAAGTGATAAACGCATCGAGCGCCGGAACATACGCGATTGGTTTCATCAATGAGCCGGTCATCGAAGTTATGCGGGAAGAAGGGATCGATATCTCAGGCGGACACCCGAAGCAGATTACACGGGAGATGGTTGAGGAGGCCGATCTGGTGATAGCGTTGGGAGGAGATCCCGAGCTGTTCTTTCCGGTTCTATTGAAGGATAAATTGATCACATGGCCTACTCCGGACCCATTCGGAGATTCTCTGGAAAGAACCCGGGAGATCCGGGATATGATTAAAACCCGTATCTCCGATCTGATTATCGATCTCTCGCAAGACAGGACGTAGCCCTCACTCCGTTCGGGCAACTGAAGTGCCTTAAGTGCCTAAAGTGCGCTTAAGTGCCTAAAGTTAAAAGATTCGCCTCGCTAGCGGAGCGGGGCATTAAATTGTATAATTTTCAAACAGTTATTGTCCCGGTAATATCAATTAAACAAATCGAGACAATAGCCATATTTATCTGGGCAATAATAATAGTTTACAAGCATTGAACCAACACCGCAAGAAATGTTTAAATAAATTCGCGTAATTCGCGTAATTCGTAGTTCTATTTAGTCCGCCGAGGGACTCAATTCTAGCATGAAATTATTTATTCATATAACCGTTATTCTTTTCCTACTGTCCGGGTGCGGCCGGGAAGCGGGGGATGGACCGGGCCGGGAGAGAGGGATCGTGGACCAGGGCGGGAGAGAAAAAATCCTCCGGGCCAGAAAACACATCGCGGCCGGGCAATTGAAAGAAGCCGAACTCCTCTTCCGGGAGGCCTGGGAAGAAGATCCCGGATCGGACACGGCAGCCGCCGGACTCTGCCGGATCGCTCTCATCTCCAACCGGAACGCGGAAGCGATACGCTGGGGAGAGGAGGCGGTCCGGATCAATCCTACTCTGGCGGAGGCATGGGAAGATCTGGGGAAGGGACAGACAAGGAAAAACCGGTTCGAAGACGCGGTCTGGTCATTCCGGAAGGCCACCCAGCTTGCTCCGGATAATGCCTCCTATCACAATGAATTGGGAGTAGCTCTGGGGAGACTCAATATATATACCGAAGCTGTCGCGTCTCTCTCCAGAGCGGTCGCTCTCCAGCCCCATTACCCGGAAGCGCTCAACAACCTGGGAATGGCCTATCTTCAGATGGATAAGCCCGTTAAAGCTGAAGAATGGCTGAAAAAGGCGATCCGGTTTAAACCGGATTATGCTAAGGGTCACCTGAATATGGGGATCATCTATAGCCGGCAGGGAGACAATGACCGGGCTTTAAAAGCCCTTCAAAGAGCACTGGAGATTGATCCGAATCTAATCCCTGCTCACTTTCTATATGGTACCACCCTCTTCCGGAAGGGAAGTTATCATGAAGCCGGAGATGCCTTTCAAAAGATTATCGAACTCTCTCCGGGATTTACTCCTGCCTATATCCGTAAGGGTGAGGTATCTATCCGGCGCGGTGAATACGAGGACGCGGTCAAGTTATTGGAGAGAGCCGTCGCCCTGGCTCCCCGGGAAGCAGTCACGTATGACCTCTTGGGCCAGGCCCGGATGGCACGGGAAGAATATAATAAAGCCGCTAATGCTTTTCTCTGGGCTCTGGACCTGGAGCCAAATAATGCTCTCTATAACCTTCACGCGGGGGAACTATTTCTGAAGCAGGATCAATTCCACCAGGCCGGAGCCGCCCTTAATCGGGCTTCCGAACTGGACCCGAAAGATCCCCGAATATTTCTGCTCCTGGGCCGACTCCATCAAGATCTTCGGGAACCGGCGCGGGCCGAAGAATTTTTTCATAAAGCCATTGAACTCAATCCGGACGGCAATATCAGCCGGGAGGCGGAAGAAGCTCTGAAAGAGATGAGAGGAGAGACCAAACCGAAAGATTCCGGGGAAGGTAAAAAAACAGAGCATTTCTATGAAACCATCCTCCGTGAAATCGGGGCCGATACCACGGATAAAGAATGAATGGGAAATGGAGAATTGGGAATGGGGAATAGAAAATAGATAAATACTGAACATCGAACCAGCCTACGCCAAGGCTACGGCGGGCAGGCGCTGAACCAGCCTTCGCTAAAGCTTCGGCGGGCAGTGCGTCCAACTTCGAACATCGAATGAAAGGCGAGACAATTAGTGTAAATTCGTGTAATTAGTGGACAAAAAAGGGGCCGAGGTAGGGGGAAAAGAAAGTTGACTGTTGACAGTTGTCAGTTGACGGAGGGAATACCACTCTAAATAATATTCGTTTTTATCCAGTTTTAAATTCGTGTAATTCGCGAAATTCGTAGTTCTATAAAGGGGTCGTGGTAGGGTGAAACAATTTGTGTAAATCCGTGTAATTCGTGGACATAAAAGGGGCCGAGGTAGGGAGGACAATTAATACAATTCGTGGAAATTGAATAAGGAGCAAGAGTATGAAGAATGAAGCTTTTATGAAGTTGATGAATGAAGTAAATGTTTACGATCTGACGATGCCCCTGAGCGTGCATACGCCTCCCTGGCCCAGTTATATGCCGCTCCAGATTCAATACTTCAAAAGGATCGCGGGCTGCTACGGCGGCGGGCCCGGAGCCAACGGACAGATCATCAAGATGAGCAACCATGTTGGTACCCACATGGATGGAGAGATCCACTTCTGTGCCTCGGGGCGCCCCATCGGCACGGTTCCGATCAAGGAATGGATCGGCGATGGTGTGGTGGTAGACATCTCCGATGAGGTCTCTGACTACAGCCTCTATAGCCCGGAAATGCTGATGAGCAAGGCTGACATCCGCAAAGGGGATATCCTGATCATCAACACCGGCTACCACAACTATGACTGGACCCACAAGAAAGCCGATGAGGTCCGGTATATGATCTGTCATCCCGGCCCCAACCCTGACTTTGACAAGTGGTGCGCCAAAATGAAATTCAAGTGGATTGGAGTTGACTGCGGATCGGCCGATCACCCCATGAATACTATCATCCGGAAATGGCAGCCCGACCATTTTGCTAAAGCGGAGGCCAGGATAGTGGAAGAGTATGGGAAGAAATGGGATGAACTATTCCCCCAGGATTACTATTACCAGGTGATGCATCTCAAGCTCTTCCCCAAACGGATTGTTCACGCCGAGTGCCTGGGCGGAGACATAGATAAGCTCAGCAACCAGCGCTGCTGGATCGGCGCTTTCCCCTGGAGAGCGATTGAGATGGAATCCTGCGGATGCCGGATTATCGCGATGACAAGTTAGCGCCAACAGCGCTAACTTATAATTGAAAGGTTTAAGACCGGGGAAAAGCTGAACATCGAACGTCGAACGCTCAACTTCGAACCAGCCTACGCCAAGGCTACGGCGGGCAGGCGTCGAACGCGGCCAGGCACTGTAGCCGCAGTCGGTGACCGCGGCAGGCCTGGGACCGGGGTCAACGACCCCGGCTACAGAGTTAAGCCCAAGCGATGTTCGACGTTCGAAGTTGAGCGTTCGATGTTCAGCTTTTAACACCTTTATGCAAACCCTGAAAAAAAACATCGTCGCCATCCTCCTCATAGTCATCATCGGAGGAGGAATCTATGCTAACTCCCTCCCAAATTCTTTTGTCTATGACGACCTGGTGACGGTGGAGGAGAATCTCTTTATCCGGGACTGGGGGAACCTGCCTCGGTTTTTTTCCGCGGATTACTACTCCCGTTCCGAGGAATATTCATTCCGTCCCCTGGTAACTTTTACCTACTTCTCCGACTACGCTATCTTCGGTTTAAATCCCTGGGGTTATCATCTGACCAACCTCATCCTCCATCTCCTGGCCGGAATCGTCATTTACTTTCTCAGTAAGAAGATCCTGCCCGGCACAGTCGGTCCGTTACTGACCGCACTGATCTTCATCATTCACCCGGTTCAGACCGAAGCCGTCAACGGGATCTCATTCCGAGAAGATCTGCTCTGCTGTCTTTTTTTCATCTTTGCGCTGCTGATTTACATCAGCAGCACAAAGATGAAAAAAAGAGTTTTGAATAATGGCCGACATAATACGATAGAATCTGAACGAAAGATTAATCCGGCGTGGTTCGGGTTATCTATTTTGTTTTTTCTTCTTGCTTTGCTTTCGAAAGAGATGGCGGTTACTCTTCCCCTGGTCATTGTTGCTTATGAGGTGATTATCCGGCGGCAACGGTTGGGAGTACTCATCCGGCCTCGGATTATCATTCTTTTTCTCATCTCCGGAATTTACTTCATTGCCCGCTTTCTCATCCTCTTCCAGCAGGGGACACTCCCGGCGGCGCCGGAGTTCGGCAGTATATTTACCCGCCTCTTACTCGCCTTTAAAGGGCTGGGACTCTACGGGAGACTGGCCTTCTTTCCCGTCAACCTGACGGTCGAATATGCCGACCCATTTCCCCCCGTGGTCTGGAGCAACTACCTGCTGATCCCGGCCCTACTGACGGCCGCTCTGCTGATAGCTGTATGGATCCGAAGGAAGAATCAAATTGTCGGGGCCTTCGGCCTGGCCTTCTTTGTCATTACCCTGCTGCCGATCCTCAACCTGGTCCCCAACTCCCGGCTGGGAGCGGAACGATTCGCCTACCTTCCAATGCTGGGAATATCACTCTGGGGGGCGGAGACACTATCGAGGAACTGGCTAAACTCAAAAAAGAGGGCGTACGTCAATCTTCTAATTGTCTTGATCTTTCTCTCCCTGGCAGCCGGAACGGTGATCCGGAACCGGGCTTGGCGAGACAATCTCTCACTCTTTACCCGGGCAGTCACGGTCAGTCCATTGAGTTCCAAGGCTCATCACGGACTGGGGAATGAACTTTTCCGACTCGGGAGACCGGGCGCGGCAGTATATGAGTTCAACAAGGCGATCGAGATCTTCCCCCGGGAACCTCTATACTATAACAGTCTGGGGGTGGCTTACGGGGAGATGGGGAGATTCGATGACGCTTTGATCCAGTTCCAGGCCAGCTCCCGTCTCAACCCTGGAGATCCGCTGGTATTGATGAACCTTAGCACCCTCTTTCTCCGGACTGGAGATATTCCCCGGGCCCGGGAGGCAATAAACAGATATATCACCGCCCGACCGTTCGACCCCGACGGATATATTAACCTGGGGGAGATTGAGATAAATCAGAAAAATTTACGGCCGGCCATATCCGCCTTTCTAACCGCCCTCAATAAAGATCCCAACTCCCTCCCCGCCCTCTCCAACCTCGGGTACTGCTACTATCGTCTGGGGAAATACCGGGAAGCGGAAAAGTACTGGCACATGGCGCTCACCCTCGATCCGAACAATCCTGGCCTGAAACGCAACCTGAAGATCATCTCGGATCAGGAGATTAAATCATGGCTCAAATAACGTGGGCAGGGGTAAGAATATGATAACGGCTACCGCTGTATCAAAGCAGTTCGGCTCCCAAAAACTTTTTTCTAATGTTAATATTTCATTCTCGAAGGGTAATTGCTACGGGTTAATCGGCGCGAATGGCTCGGGAAAAACGACATTTTTAAAGATGCTTTCCGATGAGGTTGATACTACTTCCGGAGAAATATTTATTACTCCCGGAGAAAGGATCTCGGTCTTAGAGCAGGACCAGTTCGCTTTCGATGAAGATACGGTCCTCTTTACGGTCGTCATGGGGCACAAGCGTCTTTATGAGATAATGACTGAGAGAGACATGCTTTATGAAAAAGAAGATTTTTCCAATGAGGATGGGATACGAATCTCTGAACTGGAGGACGAGTTCTTCGAACTTGATGGATGGAACGCCGAAGCCGACGCGGCTAAACTGCTGGACGATGTGGGTATCCCGCAGGAACTTCTCCATGTAAAGATGAAGCAGATTGAGGGCTGGCAGAAAGTCCGGGTGCTTTTAGCACAGGCGCTCTTTGGAAATCCTGATATTCTTCTGCTCGATGAGCCGACAAACCATCTGAACGTAGAGACCTGTATATGGCTCGAGGAATTTTTATGCAATTTTAAAAATACCACTATTGTCGTTTCTCACGACCGGCACTTTCTTGATAAGGTCTGCACTCATATAGCGGATATCGATTTCGGTAAAGTAGAGGTCTATCCGGGAAATTATAATTTCTGGGTTCAGTCACGCCGGCTGGCTCTGCAGCAGCGTAATCATGCCAATAAAAAGATGGCGGAAAAACGCAAAGATCTGCAGAAATTTATAGAACGATTCAGCGCCAATGCCTCCAAGGCTAAGCAAGCCACCAGTCGGAGAAAAAGTCTGGAGAAGCTGACGCTTGAGGAGATTAAGCCGTCTTCAAGAAAAACTCCGCATATCAATTTTGAACAGGAACGCGATTCAGGTAATAACATTATGAATATCGAAGGCCTGTCTAAGTCGCGTGAGGGGCAGATGATATTCAGTGATCTGAATATCAGGGTAGAAAAAGGAGACAAGATCGCTCTGGTAGGGCGTAACGACCTTGTAAAGACGACTCTCTTCCAGGTGCTTATGAATGAGATTGATCCGGACGGGGGCAGTTTTACCTGGGGGATGTCGACAAAACAGGCGTATTACCCCAAAGATAATACCGGCTACTTCGATACGGAGATTACAATCTATGAATGGCTTATGCAATATACGAAGAATACGGAGGCGAGCTTTGTGCGTGGTTTCCTGGGACGGATGCTTTTTTCCGGCGATGAAATCTTCAAAAAAGTAAATATCCTCTCCGGCGGAGAGAAGGTCAGATGCATGCTGGCGCGGATGATGCTTATGCAGGCAAATGTCCTGATACTGGACGATCCGACCAACCACCTGGACCTGGAGTCTATCACGGCATTGAACGAAGGACTGATTAAGTATAAAGGAACCCTCCTTTTCTCATCGCATGACCATCGACTGGTACAGACAACAGCAAATCGCATTATCGAGATCACGGATCGAGGATATATAGACAGATCCGATACTACCTATAATGAATATCTCTCCGACAAGAAAATAGCCGAGATGCGGCAACAGTTGTATTAGCATGATCAAATATTTAAACTTACAACACTTGATCTGAAGAAAAATAATGTTATTATTTTTTCTTTGGAAAAAATAATAAGGAGGAGTTAATTATGTCGGAAAAGCAGTATCACATCGATCTGGCGCCGGGTGATGTCGGCCGTTATGTTATCCTTCCGGGAGACCCCGGAAGAGCGGAGAAGATATCTCATTACTTTGACAACCCCCAGGAGATGGCTTTCAAGCGGGAATTTAGAACTTTCACCGGTACAGTTGACGGGATCAAGGTCTCGGTGACTTCCACCGGTATCGGATGCCCCTCGGCCGCGATAGCTCTGGAGGAGTTAATCCATATCGGGGCGGATACCTTCATCCGGGTCGGGACTGCCGGCTCTCTCCAGGAAGAGGTTGAAGTCGGCCACCTGGCCATTGCCACCGGAGCCATCCGGGAAGAGGGGACAACCCGTCAGTATATCCCGCTCTCCTACCCCGCCGTATCCGATCCGGATGTCCTCTTCGCCCTCCGCCAGGCCGCGATAGAGTTAGGCTATCCCCATCACCTCGGGATTACCCACTGCAAGGACGCCTTCTACTCCGAAGAGGCCGGGTACTCCGCCCAGGTGGAATTCAATGATACCCTCTGGAAAACCTGGCTTCGGGCCAATGTCATCTCAACTTCAATGGAAGAGGCCGCCATCTTCGTGATCGGTGCCTTAAGAAAAGTGCGCGTCGGCGCCCTGGCGACAATCATCGGCCAGACCTGGGCCGGCCACCCCATAGTAAAATCAATCGACCCCGAGAATGCTATCCTGACGGCACTACGGGCCTTCGCGATCCTGGATAAGCAATAAAATAATTTACCGCAGAGACGCAGAGAACGCAGAGAAAAGATTTGAGTGGATTGATTAAATCCGTTTTATTCCAGTAGCATAAGAACACAATAACTCATCCAACTACTGAGTAAATTACTTTTAAATCCTTCTCTGCGTTCTCTGCGTCTCTGCGGTTCAAGTAAGCTGCGATGATAAGTTTTATGGGTGATTTAGAAGAAAAAATTCTCAAATGGATCGAAGAGCGTATCTCTTCCAGCCCCGACTTCGTTATTCCGGTCAAGAAACTCCGGGAGGAATTGGTGGAAGGGCTGTCCGTCCCTATCCCTCCTTTAGAACAGATTGAGGGCTGGCTGGAGGGGGATGAACGCTTTGATCTCCTCCCGGAACCGGACGGATCGGTTGATATCCCGGTTGATCAGATCGCGGCCCTGGAGCAAACCGGGATCTATAACGGCCTCCGGGTTGGCCTCAAGTCCAAGCGCCCTACTCAGGAAGAGATCATCAAGCGCCTGCAAGAACATTCCAACACTCTCCTCGAGGCCATTCAGAAAGGCTATGCCGCTGGAGAGATTGATGATGAGGCCTACGAGCAACTGGAAGGAAATATGGTGGATTTCCTCCGGAAGCTTCAGGGAGTGGGGGAATAGAACATAGCTCTCACTTCGTTCGGGCAATGTTCTAAAGTTTAAAGTGCCTAAAGTTGTTCGCTT
>Ga0208900_1001435_pt1 | contig 12668 bp, 13 predicted proteins | sample AntAceMetag02UKK_FD_184763 | JGI IMG/M metagenome (GOLD analysis project Ga0208900, IMG submission 184763) | Saline lake microbial communities from Ace Lake, Antarctica - Antarctic Ace Lake Metagenome 02UKK (SPAdes) (version 2) | ecosystem: Environmental > Aquatic > Non-marine Saline and... | reverse complement strand
CAAAAAACCTAATAAATTCATTTTTTAACACATAACTCAAGGAATTTAAACTCCAAAATTCAATAAACCTAAAATCCAAATCCTGCGTTTAAAATAAGGAACTAAAATTATCTTTCGACAGCCTAGGGTCATCCCCTGTTCCAAAGCCTTGGCTTTAATGGCATTGGCATCGGAGGTCGATAAGATCACCAGTTTTAGGGCGTCATTTACTTCCATGATTTCAAATATGGCCTGACGTCCGGAATACCCGGTGTTAAAACAATCCGAACATCCCACGGCCCGGTAAACCGTTTTACCCACCAGATCGGTCTGGTTGATGCGAAACCCCTTGATATCCCCCTCTCCCAGGGAATAAGGCTCACGGCACTTGGGGCACAGGGTCCTCACCAGTCTTTGGGCAATCACGGCCTTCACCGACGAGGTGATGAGATAAGGTTCCACCCCCAGATCCACCAGGCGGGTAACGGCACTGGGGGCATCATTGGTATGCAGGGTGGAAAATACAAGATGACCGGTGAGGGCAGACTGAATGGCCACCTGGGAGGTTTCAAGGTCCCGGATCTCCCCCACAAGGATGACATCGGGGTCCTGGCGCACAATGGATCTTAAGCCTTTGGCAAAGGTCACCCCAATTTTCCGGTTCACTTGGATCTGCCCAATGCCTTTGAGTTTATACTCCACTGGATCTTCAATGGTAATAATATTTTTATCCGGTGAATTGATAACACTCAAAGCGGCATAAAGTTTACGCACACCCGTATCAATATTTTGGGATTTTGCATCGAGGGACGACATGATTTTAATCACACTACCCGCCTGCACCGTTGAAAATCCATTGATGTTCAGGACTGACTCAAATACCATGTACGCCTCCTGCACCGATATTTTTGAAGGAGAGATAATGGTGACATTGCCCTTAACCCGCCGATCCACAATAAAATTTTTTCCCGTGAGTTCACTGATAAATTTTATGAACACATTGATATCCACATCGCTAAAATCAATGGAGACCATTTTAGTGGACTCCTGCTCTTGCACTGCCTCGGAGGGGGCACAGGAGGCATCCCGAGTCTGACAAGTCAGCACTCCCAGACAAATCATCAGCATAATCAGCAAACAGGGCAATGATTTTTTTCTACTCCACATGATATTGAATCTCCTTTGTCTTTCCCCGTCGTTTGATCTGAACATTCACATCCGATGACTCTTTTAATTGTTCATAAAAGGTCAGGGCATCATCCACACTCTCAATTTCTTTGCCATCAACCCCCATGATAATATCCCCGTTTTTCAATCCCATGGTTTGAAATAAAGAATTTTTTTTAATGCCATACAATAATAGCCCATCGGGCTTTCCCCGGGAAAAGTGAGGCCTTACCCGGACATCTCCCATGAGCTTATTGATATTCCCCAATGCCTCGTCCACAAGGGAACGACTCAGGGAAGTTTTTTCACCGGGCGGCATTGTGAGACTGGCAGAAGGGGGGAAGGGAGACGTCGGTGCATCAGAGCCTTTGGCGGGTTCCATTAAAAGCACTTCATCCCGCCCCTTGTAAGAAAGAATCACCTTTTCCCGCAACACCGCCTTGACCAGAGCATTTTGAACCGTATCTCCCTTCTGATAACGCTTTTGTTTCTTTTTACGGCCCTCCTGGATAATGGCAAAGCCCCCCTGGGGTTCCAGGATAATCGTACCCAATAATTTTAAGTCAAGACTGGTTTTTTCAAGGGTTTCCACCATATTTGTTTTTCCTTTGCTGTGATTGCAGACATCATATACCCCGTTCCAAAGAGTATCAACGCTTTTGCTTTCCAGAAAATCAAGTCATTTCGTCAATATAAAGCATGCGTGTGGAAATAAAAACCCAAAATATCATCTATGGATAATTTCTTACATCTAAATTGCTGGTTGTTGATCGGATAGATGGAGGGGGCGCATTCCCATTTTCCCGTTTGGAGATTCAACTCTTTGATTTATTAAATTAAAGAACATACCCTATCTTAACGTTTAGAGTTAAAGACTTTCCTAAACGTTAAAACACAGCATTTTGACGCAACTTAACGTTTAGAGTTATTAGATTATTCATGAACAATATTCCCGGAGCATTCCCACCACCAATGCCCCATTTCGGGAGAGTCCTACAATGGTAACATCCACCACCCTTACGTCTAACTTGATGATCTAAGTTCTAATCGGATAAGGCAAGTTTTTCTTCCGCCTCCCCACAACATGTGGCGTATCTTTGAGAGAGCGAATATCCCCCAAAAAAAGAAATAGCCCACAACTAGTCATTCTCTGTGGGCTATCAGGAGACTTCTTATCATCGGTGTCAGATCAAAAAACTACGGCGTTAATATTTTTATGGCTTGTAAAAAGGAAGGGTCAACGGTGGTATTCCGATTCTTTGGGCCGTGTCCTGGACAAATTCCCTGAAATAAGGCCAAGCATTATAATTTAGATTCACATCTAAATAAATATCCAGGAAGTCTTCATTAAAAGATGATCTTGATTCAAGCACAACTTCCATAACACACTCGATTTGAAGTACAAAATTCTTTTTAAATTTTTTGTAAGCCTTAAGGGTGTATGCTATTGTAGCCGTAGCCATAGTGTCATTGGGTTCGATCTCATAAGAGGTCTTATATTTAACATCTATGTTCATCTCTGATTCAATATTCTTTTTATTGCTTTTTACATTATATTTGCTAAAGCGTATAGACACTAAATCAACACTTTTTAAATATTCATGATACTCTTTGGGAGTCATTTTCTTATTATCATCTGCCATGCAATCTCCTAATTACGATGCTGCTTTATATTCTTCTGGATAGTTGTTGCCCTGAAAAGGATATTCCTGGCTTTTGCTGTCACCTCTTACTTTGAATCGACTTGGCGTATTTGCCTCAATGGCATTATCTTTTTTTATTTCATTTTTTTCTTTAACACTGGACACTGCTTTGGTTAAAAGAAAATTGATATATTGATTTTGGCTAACGTTATTATCATTTGCCTTAACAGCTATTGTTTGATGTAATTCCTTAGGCATTCTCAACAAAAGTCGACCACTAAAATCATCAAGCTGTTTTGCTTGTTCTGGCTCGGGAATTTCTTTTTTTTCATCTAAAAACCGTTGAAAACAAATCTCTTTAAATGCTTCCAACATCTCTAAAGCTTCATTAACAGTCTCCCCATCACCGGTTATGCCCATCTCTCCGAATTGAGGAAGTCTTGCAAAAAAACCACCACCTTCTTCTTCTAAAATTGGTTCGATTTCAATTTTATATGGTAAATTTAAATAATATTCTAAGTTCTTGTTTTGTTTTTTCATGATTTGCCCCCCCTTTCTTCCCATAACCCTAAAATTTCTATCACTTTTAAAAGCTTTTTAATGTAAAAACCTTTAATAAACTTACCCTGCTTGCACGGGATAGTGATTTCACCATATGGTTTATAGGGTTCAATATTTATTAAATCATCATGTTGTAAGACTATATGTGAACTTTTTTCCAGTCTATATTTGCCTGGGAAGTAATATTTTAATATAGCCTCAACTTCTTGCCTTCTTACCTCTTTAGGTAGATTGTTTTTCCATTTCGAAAGCGTTTTGTCTCGTCTGCTCATAGGCTCTTTGATATCATATATAGTATCTCCCCTTGCTCAATAGATAATGCAACCTACTAAATATTGCAATAAAAAAAATATTTTCCCAACTAACAAGCATAGGATTCGAAAAGAAACAATACATTGAATAAGTCCCCTTGACACAAACCCACCACCAGTTTAATGTAATTCATTCCTGCCAAATCAGGGATACCGGTTTGATCGCCGGAAACCAAGACGCAAAGGCGTCTACATTTACATGAGAACGCTTTTTTATATACTATGCGTGCTTTCTTTGGGCAGCATGGGGGATACCTTCGGGTATGCCGGTCTCTTGGTCCGGTCGATCAACCCCTATTGCTGCCCTTTTTGTTTTTGATCGGACAATCAGGGCTGAACATTCAAACCAAGAGGCCCTATCAAGGGGGGTGCAGGATGAAAAGTAAAGATCTTACCAGGTTTGCGGAGATCATGGCCGCCATGGCAGAAAACTATCCCGGAACCCGTTTGACCGGCGCCGGTCTTGATATGCGGTTTGAAGCATTGAAGGATATGTCAATTGATCAGGTGACCAGGGCCGCCATGAAGCTTGTCAGAACCCACAGGTATAATTCAATGCCCACCGTTGGCGACATAATCAACGCCATGGACGGAGTTGTCAAGATTGACACAGAGCAGCGGGCGGAGATCGAGGCTGGGGTTTGTTTGCCCCTGGAGAATCTTGTCCGGAGCATTACCCGTGGTCTTACCTTTGCCCGAGTACAACAGCCGGGTTAAAAGATATTAACCGCCCTGGGTTTTTTTCCTGGGGCTTACCTATTAGGAACTTATTGCATTCCGGATGCAATAAGTCTGAACCCCTTCCGTTTTACTTCACCAATCTATGAAGCAAACCCCAGCCGGAGTGTCCTCAAATTTGGATTGACATTTGGTGCACCAAAGATCTGGTGCACCAAAAACGGTGTATCAGGGTTTTTTCATAATGTTACGCTAAACTATATAATGATCTGAACACCAGACATGGCCAGCGGAGTTTTTGACAATGTTACCTAAAACTATCTAAGGTGCTGATGTCCCAAAATGGGCGATAGCTTTTCCCATGACGACCTATCCAAAACATAGACCGGGCCAGAGCTCAAAGTTGAGCAGTCAACAGCATTGCCCATATTTGGGCAGTGGAAATGGTTGCGGTGCCAGGCTAAATACATATTTTTGGCCGGTCTGGGGCTGGAGGTTCGATATAGGGTTGGAACTCATTTTCATCAAAAAAGAAAGGGCTTAGAAATTTCTTTCTAAGCCCTTTCTTTGATTACTAATATTTTGGAGGCGGCTTCCAGATTTGAACTGGAGAATAACGGCTTTGCAGGCCGTCGCCTTACCACTTGGCCAAGCCGCCTTGACTGACTTTAAATGGAGCGGGAAACGGGATTTGAACCCGCGACTTCGACCTTGGCAAGGTCGCACTCTACCACTGAGTTATTCCCGCTCAGTTAAGACAAGAGGTTTTATATAAGGTTCCCTCCTATCTGTCAACCATAATTTTAGAATAAATTTATTTTTTAAAATCAGACAAATTTATCCCCCGGCTACTATCCGGTTTTATTGATTTTCTGACGTTTGCTTCCTGATGCTTGTTGGTTATTTGTTTTCTTTCTTTTCCCAGTCCGCCATAAAAGCATCAATGCCCTTGTCTGTCATGTGGTGGGATGCAAGGGCTTTTAAGACCTTATGGGGGATAGTGGCAATATCAGCCCCCAGAAGGGCAGAATTCAACACATGGAGAGGATTTCGGACACTGGCCACGATTATCTCTGTGGGATATCCATAATTGCTGTAGATCTCCACAATCTCCTCAATGAGATTCATGCCGTCCTGGGAAAGGTCATCCAGACGTCCCACAAAGGGGCTTGCATAGGTGGCGCCAGCCTTGGCAGCCATCAGGGCCTGGAGTGCGGAAAAAACCAGGGTTACATTGGTTTTAATACCTTCATCGGAAAGGGTTCTTACGGCTTTAAGACCCTCAATGGTCATGGGAATCTTCACCACAATATTATCGGCAATGGTGGCAAGTTCTCTGGCTTCGGACACCATGCCATCATATTCAAGACTGATCACTTCGGCACTCACCGGGCCATCCACAACGGAGCAGATATCCTTTATAATCTCCTTAAACTCACCTTCTTCTCTGGCAATAAGGGTGGGGTTTGTGGTGACCCCATCCACCATGCCCATGCTGTTGGCGTCTTTGATCTCTTCAATATTTGCTGTATCTATAAAAAACTTCACAATTATATTCTCCGTATTTTTTTATAATGGATATACCCGTTCAGGGTGGGTTATTTCAGGACAGACTGCCCCTTGGGGCATATAGTAAAATATTCTGCTCATCCTCCTTGAGTTCATTCAGGAGGCTTTGGGCAGTTTGCTTCAGCACAGGGTGCATTATGCTCGCATCTATATCACAAAGTGGCTTTAAGACAAAGCGTCTTGTGTGCATCCGGGGATGGGGAAGAATGACAGCTTCTTGATTCATCACCAGATTATCATAAAACACAATATCCAGATCAATGAGTCGGGGGCCAAAACGCACCGATTTTTCAAATTGCCCCAAGTCCTGTTCAATTCCCTTTAAAGCGGACATTAAGTTCACAGGGGAAAATGAGGTCGTTATTTTTACCATGCCGTTAACAAACCAATCCTGATCAATGAAATCCACAGGATCCGTCTGATAAAATGGGGATACTTCGGCAACAGTGGTCTGATCCAACTGGTTTAAAAGTTCAATCCCCTTGAGGCAGTTGTCATGCTTGTCTCCCATGTTGGATCCGATGGAGATAAAGACCGGCACATGTTTTTCCATAATATAATTGTCTTTCTTTTTTTTATATGAAACTCTCTGGTAGCAAAACCATAATAACATACATGGCAGTAAACCTCTGCCACAACGAAAAATGAAACTCTTATCATTACAGTGATTTAGACGGAGTTTCATATAAAGAAACTCCGTCCAATGATTTGCAATAACCGGAGTTTCGATATTTGTTGTGGACAGGCCAGGTCCCCAATACGGTCTGCCCGTGGCAGTTATTCAAAATCAAATTCAACCGTTTCAGAATACTCACTGACAATATTGGTACCCTGGGTGGTTCTCAGGCGATAGAAATATCGAAATTCTTTTTCAATGGAGTCCCTATACTCCAAGGCAGATGCCGAAACCTCTGCCCGTTTTTCAAAGGTCAAAGGGCATCCCCTGCACGCATCTTCGGAAAGGCTTCGACCGGACCTGTAAATCTCAACTCCCATCTCGCCCCCTTTGCCCTTTTTTTGAAATTCAGGATCAAGTTCCCATTGGAGCATCACCTGATCTGCCGTCAACTGGTAACTGACATGGATCGGAGGCGATGGAATTAAGGCCAGCGGTGCCAGGGGCGGTCCTTTTTTTCCACATCCCAATCCTCCTCCTGCCACCAACAAAAGCACCATGACGGCTGCCAAGGCTATTTTTTTTGATATATTCCGCATGTCATCACACCCCCCGTTTCACAAATCAAACATTCAGTTGCTCACGAGCCTTTTCCACGGCCAGCTTAACGTTCTCATAGCCCGTGCCCCCATGGGTGACCCTGCGTGAAATCATCTGTTCCGTGGAGAGAAAGCCAAAGATATCCCCATCAATAAGCTGGGAAAAGGTTTGAAGATCTTCAAGGGTCAGTTGATGCAACTCTTTTTCTTTACCAAGGGCAAAGGCAACGGCCTTTCCTGACACCGAATGGGCCTCTCTAAAGGGCATGCCCCGGACCACCAGGTAGTCGGCAAGGTCTGTGGCATTTAAAAATCCGTTTTCAGCGGCATTTCGCATGATGGGGGCATTCACGGCAATGTTGGGCAACATGCGGGCATAGATGTCCACACAGGCCTTCAAGGTCTTCACCGTGTCAAACAACGGCTCTTTATCCTCCTGCATGTCCCGGTTATAGGCCAGAGGCAAGGATTTCATCAGGGTGATCATGGCCATGAGATTGCCCACCACCCGGCCGGTCTTACCTCGGACCAATTCAGCCACATCGGGATTTTTCTTCTGGGGCATGATGCTGGAGCCGGTGGTAAAAGCGTCTGATATGGTGACAAAGGCAAATTCCGACGAGGACCACAGCACCAGCTCTTCAGAAAACCGTGACAGGTGCACCATGCAGATGGTGGCGTGGGAGATGAATTCCATGGCAAAATCCCGGTCGGAAACAGAATCCATGCTGTTATCTGATACCTTGGCAAAGCCCAACAGCTCCCGGGTATATTCCCGGTTCAAGGGAAAGGTGGTGCCGGCCAGGGCAGCACTGCCAAGGGGCATGACATCGGTGCGCTTCAGGGAATCTTCAAACCGCTCATAATCTCGCTTGAACATCTCATAATAGGCCATGAGGTGGTGGGCAAACAACACCGGCTGGGCGCGCTGGAGATGGGTGTACCCCGGCATAACCACATCAAGGTTTTCATGGGCTTTATCCACCAGCACCTTTTGAAGGACCATGAGCCCGTCCATGATATGATGTGTTTCAGCCTTTAGATACATTCTCACATCCAGGGCCACCTGGTCGTTGCGACTGCGGCCCGTGTGAAGCTTTCGGGCCACGGTGCCCACTTCATCGCCCAGGGCACTTTCAATGTGCATATGTATATCTTCCAGGGTGTCGGAAAATTCAAAGGCATTGTCCTTGATCTTCTGGCGAACCGATTCAAGACCCTGGGCCAGCACATCTGCCTCTTCCCCGGTGATCATGGATTGGTGGGCCATCATCCTCAAATGAGCGATACTGCCGTCAATGTCATAATTATAAAGTTCCCTGTCAACCTCAATGGAGGAGGTGAACTTTTCCACCAGTTTATCTGTACTCTGGGAAAATCTGCCGTCCCATGGTTTTTTTGCCATTTTTTTATTCCTGATTTTTTAAAGTCAGTGGGGTCAGGCCTGTGTAATCAGTGGGTGTAATCAGTGGGGTTATGCCTTACGTCGGTCCTGGGCCAGTTTTCGAATTCTCAAACGCAGGGCATTGAGTCGGATAAAGCCCTCGGCATCCTTCTGGGAGTAAACATCATCATCTTCAAAGGTGGCAAAGGACTCATCATAGAGACTGAAATCAGACTCCCGGCCCAGCACATGGCATCCGCCTTTGTAGAGTTTCAGTCGTACCCGGCCAGATACATTGGTCTGGGTATCGTCAATCATTTTCTGGAGCAGCTCCATCTCCGGAGAGAACCAGAAGCCGTTGTAGATCAACTCGGCATACTTTGGTATTAAAGAATCCCGCAGATGGGCCACTTCTCGGTCCAGGGTGATGGACTCCATGTTCATGTGGGCCAGACGTAAAAGAGTACCACCGGGGGTTTCATACACCCCACGGGATTTCATGCCAACAAAACGGTTTTCCACCAAATCAATACGGCCAATACCGTTGCGCCCGCCCAGGGTATTAAGAGCTTTGAGCATGGTGGCTGGAGACATTTCCTCTCCGTTGATGGCCACGGGATCTCCATTTTTAAAGGTGATATCAATGATTTCAGGGATATCCGGGGCATCCTCAGGACGGATGGACATGGTGTACATATCATCTGTGGCCTGGGCCCAGGGATCTTCCAGGACGCCGCCCTCATAACTGATATGGAGCATATTACGGTCGGTGCTATAAGGTTTTTTGGGGGTCTGGGGCACCTCAATGTCGTGTTGCTTAGCAAACTCCATGAGCCGGGTCCGGGAGGTAAGATCCCAGTCCCGCCAGGGGGCAATAATTTTAATGGCCGGATCAATGGCCAGATATCCCAGTTCAAACCGCACCTGATCGTTGCCCTTGCCTGTGGCACCGTGGCTCACGGCATCTGCCCCTTCCTTATGGGCAATTTCGATCTGGCGTTTGGCAATGAGGGGGCGTGCAATGGAGGTACCCAAAAGGTATTGTCCCTCGTAGATCACATTGGCCCGGAAAGCAGGAAAAACGTAATCCCTTACAAACTCCTCCCGAAGATCCTCCACATAGGCCTTGACCGCACCGGTTTTCAAGGCCTTTTCTTCAAGACCGTCCAGCTCTTCTTCCTGGCCCAAATCTGCGGTGAGGGTCACCACTTCGCACTGGTAGGTTTCAATGAGCCACTTTAATATCACCGAGGTATCAAGTCCACCGGAGTAGGCAAGAACCACTTTCTTTATATCAGCCACGTTTTTTTCTCCTTATAAACAGCCCTGGCAAGATCCCTTGCCACAACAAAAACTAAAAAATAAGGTGCGCCAACACCCACCCAATTTGTATATAAAACAGTCATGCCCAGAAGGACATAAAATAACAATCTTTAACAGGTTTTCAGGATCAAAGTTTCCAGAATCGCCTTGTGCATATGGCGTTTGTTTTCCGCCTGATCCCAGAACACAGCCCCCGGTGCCTCAAGCACATCTTCGGCAATTTCCTCGTCCCTGTGGGCCGGCAGGCAATGCAGCACGGTCACATCTTTTTTGGCATGGGCAAGTAAGGCTTTGTTGACCTGGAATCCCTTAAAAGCAAGCTCCCGTTTTTTTTGTTCCTCTTCCTGACCCATGCTGGCCCAGACATCGGTGTAAACCACATCCGCATCCTTCACTGCGGCCACAGGGTCATGGGTAAAAACAATATTGGAACCGCCCCTTGCAAGGGCGACAGTCTTGACCTCTTCGGGAATTCCATAGCCTTTTGGGGTGACCACCACCAGTTCCAGATCCAAAACAGCTGCGGCATTCACCCAGGAGTTGGCCACATTGTTCCCATCTCCCACCCAGACAATTTTCTGCCCCTCATAGCCACCTTTGACCTCAATAATGGTCATGATATCGCTAAGAATCTGGCAGGGATGGAAGGAATCGGTCAATGCATTGATCACCGGGATACTTGCAGATGCGGCAAACTCGGCCACAAGACCATGGTCAAAGGTTCGCATGGCCAGGGCATCCACATACCGGGACAATACCCGGGCCGTATCAGAAGCAGGCTCATTACGGGAGATCTGGGTATCCTGGGTGCTCATATATATGGGAGTTCCCCCCAGCTGAATCATGGCAGTTTCAAAGGCCACACGGGTCCGGGTGGATTTTTTATCAAAAATCAACCCAAGGCTTTTTCCAATAAGGGGACGATCGGCAATGCCCTGGGCAAATCGTTTTTTAAGCTGCAAGGCCCTGTCAAACAGATGGGTAAAATCATCCTTTTCCAGATCAAGCAACGACAGTATATCTTTCTTCAAAACAAAATCTCCTTATGCCAGAAGGCTGTCCAGCACCGCCACCAAGGCGTCTATTTCTCCATGACTGATAATCAAAGGCGGTGCAAAACGTAAAATATTACCCTGAATTGCGTTAATAATAAAGCCTTTTTTCAAACATTCTTCAACAATTTTACCGGCTTCCCCGTCAATTTCCATGCCCACAAGCAATCCTTCTCCCCTGACTTCTTTGATCCTGGGGTGGGAGATTTTAAGAGAAGAAAGCTGTTTTTTAAAGTATTGACCCTTTTCCACCACATCCTGTAAAAATTTCGGCTGGGAAATAATGGAAACCACCTTCAGGGCCACCGCTGCCACCAGGGGGGTTCCGCCAAAGGTGGTGGCATGGCTTCCCAGGGCAAAGCCTGTGGCTGCCTCTTGTGTGGCCAACATGGCCCCCATGGGAAGCCCATTGGCCAGTGCCTTGGCCAGGGTCATGATATCCGGTGTTACCCCATAAAGCTCATGGGCAAAGAGCCGACCGCAACGTCCCATGCCGGTCTGCACTTCATCAAAAATCAACAAAATGCCCTCCTGATCACACAGGGCTCGAACGGCCTTTATATATTCAGGGGTGGCAGGCACCACACCGCCTTCTCCCTGGATGGGTTCCATCATGACGGCGCACACCGTGTCACCCATCTCTGCCATTAACGCATCCATATCATTAAAGGGGATGTGGACAAAGCCCTCCACCAAGGGGGCAAAGCCGTCCTTGATTTTGTCTTGACCCGTGGCAGACAGGGTGGCCATGGTCCGTCCATGGAAGGACTGGGACATGGAAATAATCTTAATCCGATGGGGCTGACCTTTTTTATTGAAATATCTTCTGGTAAGCTTTATGGCTGCCTCATTGGCCTCGGCCCCAGAGTTGGCAAAAAAAGCACGATCTGCAAAGGAGGATGTCACCAGTTTCTCGGCAAGATCTGCCTGGGGAGCCGTGTAATAAAGGTTTGAAACATGGGTGAGGGTAGCCGCCTGTTCTGCCACTGTCTTTGCCACTTCCGGATGGCTGTGGCCCAGGCTGCACACGGCAATGCCAGCCAGAAAATCGGTATAAGTATTGCCTTCTTCATCCCACAGAGTGGCCCCCTGTCCCTTTACAAACACCTTCTGGATGCGACCATAGGTGTTAAATACATATTTATCTGTTTTTTCTTTTGTATTCAAGATATTAACCTCTTATCAAAAATCGGGTATTGGTTTTAGGTGCTGGGTGCTGGATTTCGGGTGCTGGATTCTGGAGACAGCAAAAAGGGGTAAACATATACCAGGCCGGGAATTATTCAGGGCAGTTGATCCTGGAATCCGGCTATTAAAGGATAAAAGGACAATCAGACGGGTATATTCTTTGACAAAAATGCCTCAGACCACTACTGATTATCCCTGAAAACCTGGGTGCCGATGCCGGAATCGGTGAAAAGCTCCAGCAGCAAGGCATGGGATCTTGTGCCGTTGATAATGTGGGATTTTTGCACCCCATGATCCAGGGCCTCCAAGGCGCACTCCATCTTGGGAATCATGCCCCCCTTGATGTTTCCATTTTTGATCATACCATGGATGGTTTCGGCATTGGCCGAGGAGAGCAGTTCTCCCGCCTCATCCAAAAGCCCATCCACATCGGTGAGCAAAATCAGTCGTTCGGCATTAAGGGCCGAGGCGATTTTAGCGGCCACCAGATCGGCATTGATATTATAGGTCTCGCCCTTTTCACCAATGCCCACCGGGGCAATCACCGGGATAAAGCCCTGATCCGTAAGGGTATGAATAATATGGGGATTAATCCGGG
>Ga0208900_1001434_pt1 | contig 12674 bp, 9 predicted proteins | sample AntAceMetag02UKK_FD_184763 | JGI IMG/M metagenome (GOLD analysis project Ga0208900, IMG submission 184763) | Saline lake microbial communities from Ace Lake, Antarctica - Antarctic Ace Lake Metagenome 02UKK (SPAdes) (version 2) | ecosystem: Environmental > Aquatic > Non-marine Saline and Alkaline... | reverse complement strand
TTTTGTGGAATTATTTAACAAAGAACTTTCCAAATGCTAATTATTACTCTGCCTATGAAGCAAGTTTTGGTGGGTTCAACAACCACCGGGAATTATTAAATTTGGGCATAAAAAACATCGTGGTAAATCCGGCAGACATACCCACAACTGATAAAGAACGCAAGCAAAAGGAAGATTCGCGCGATAGCAGGAAAATTGCAAAGCAATTAAGCCAAAACGATTTATCTGCTATTTATGTTCCCGAATTAGAGGTAGAGGGTGATCGCACTTTGGTGCGCTACAGGAAAACGCTTGCAAAAGAGGTAGCAAGGACCAAACATAGGATAAAATCGCATATATATTATTTTGGGGTAGAAATGCCTGCCCAATTTACAGGAAAAACATACTGGTCAAAAAGGTTCACGGGGTGGTTGCAGGAAATCAAACTGCCCACAGAAAGTGCAAAAATGGCATTGAACGGCCACATGGAAATGGCAGAAATGCTTAGGAAAAAACAACAGGCCTTTAACAAGATTTGTTTAGCTATTCCATTTTGTAAAATTCATCAAAAAAAGAAGAAATACCCCCTATTATAGAAATAATAGGGGGCTGACAAAATATTGTCTATTTCATTGCTACACAAAAATATAAAATATTGTAAAACAGAAAATTAGAAAGCATGTTAAAACATTTTAAGAAAATAAATTTGGATTACAACATAGAAGTCATCCGGTGACTTTTTAGATCAGACTCAACTATTATTTACATCCACGAAAATGGTAGTGGAAGCAATATTAAAATTGCAGTGAACAATTATAATCATTCCGCCTGGTCGAAAATATATCCGAATTGTTTGGCGTATTCTTCGATGGATTGAAGGCCTAACTTTTGTCTTCTTTCATTAACTGCACTTACATCAGCAATGGGATAGATGTGCATTTTTCCGGTCCCGGCATTATAGGTGGCCTGAGATCCATAGACCTGCTTTTCTCCGTTTCTCATCAAAATCCTGTCTTCGAGCAAAGCCAGATGCCAACCTGGTGATTCCTCTTTTTCTACCGATTCCTTTAATAATGGCAGGTATTTTTCCTGTGTTTTGATGGGAGCGTGTTGTATCACCAACCACATTGCCCGGTTTGCCATTTCACCCACCCTGTTTGCTCCCAGCCATCCGTAGTTATCAATTATTTGGATCACCTCATTTTCGTTAATGCTATCCTGCTGAAGAACAAGTGTCCAGAAATATGCTAATTCGGGGGAATCTTCTCCAAACTTAGTTTCCACATCCGGCAAAAGCATACGTAAAGCCTGATCTTTTATTCGAATGGATTCAAGTTGCCTTTTCAAAAGGGTGTCAGTAGGAATTTCAGTTTGGGTTTCAGTTTGGGTTTCTTCCTGAGCAAATATAGAAATCTGGAAAAGCAAAATAAAACTTAAGAAAATGATACGCTTCATGTTTTTGATTTAAAGTTACCAATAATCACACTTGATTAATCCAACAAACTCACCCTCACCTTTTTCTTTTTCAATCTGCTGTTGTTTAAAAGCCCAATCAATTCATCTAATTTTATGGCAGGCACGGCCACGAAAGCACAATCCTGTTTTAGTTCGATGGTTCCCAGTTCGTCCTTGGCAAGGTTTCCCTGCTTGAAAAATAATCCGGCAATGTCGCCCTTCGAAATCTTATCCTTCTTGCCCCCCGAAACGAAAAGCGTTGCCCATTTACTTTTGCCTGGCACAGGCATGGCTTCAATTTCTTGCTCCTCCGAACCTTTGATGAAATCGGGGAGATCCTCATTTTCCCATTTCAAAACGTAGGCCGTGCCATTGCTGTGCATCCGCGCCGTTCGTCCGTTGCGGTGAATAAATTCATGCTCTTTTAGCGGAAGCTGATAATGGATAATGAAATCCATTTCGGGAACGTCGATGCCCCGGGCAGCCAGATCGGTGGCGACCAATAAACGATGCGTGCCATTCCTGAATTTTATCAATGCACGCTCGCGGTCGATTTGCTCGAGCCCACCATAAAAACAAGCATGGCTGATGTGGTTTTCGCTCAGAAAGTCGCTTACATATTGAATGGTATCTTTGAAATTGCAAAAAACGATTCCGCTTGCATCACCAATATACGCCAGCAATTTCACCAGGGTATCCAGCTTATCTTTTGATGGAGAAACAATGGTTTTGAGCTTGAGCAGTTTTGGCGCTTCATGCAGGTAATCCAGCCTTTCGGCATTTTTGATTCCAACAAATTCAGGAATTTCAATGTTTTGGGTAGCAGAGGTGAGTATCTTTTTTTCGACAGAGGGCAAGGCTCCAACAATTTCCATCATTTCTTTTTCAAAGCCAACTTCCAGGGATTTATCAAACTCGTCCAACACCAACGTTTTTATACTTCTCGTCGAAACGGTTTGTCGCCGCAGGTGATCGGCAATTCTACCCGGTGTTCCAATTAAAATAGCCGGGGGGTGCGCCAGTTCAATTTTATCCTTCGACCCAACCCTTCCGCCGTACACAGCATTGGTTTTAAATCCACTGCCCATTTCGCGGGTTACCTGCTCTATCTGGATGGCCAATTCGCGTGAAGGCACCAAAATCAAAACCTGGACTTCCTGGCAGTCAGGATCAAGATCAGCAATAATGGGCAAAAGGAAACCCAGCGTTTTTCCTGTTCCCGTGGGTGATAAAAGCACAATTTCGGTGTGCGTTTGGATGGCTTTGTGCGCATCCTGCTGCATCTGGTTGAGTTGTTGGATGCCCAATTTATCCAATATGGCTTGCTGATTCTTGTTTCTATCTGTCATTTCGCAAAACTATACATATAAAATCAAAGCATCTCTTTAAGATGAAGATTTGGGCGGCAAGCGGGCTTTCCGTTTATAGCTGCCTTGTGCCGGCTGTATTTTTGTAGGCCTGCCGGGGGCTTCCTTCGTCAGCCCCGGCAAGCCAACAAAAAATATCAGCCGCCACTTCATCAGGCTATCACTCCAATCCCTGCCGCGCCTTTTCTTTGGGCTGTTGCGGGCGGCAAGGCGGGCCTGCCGCGCCTAAGCATTATGCTATTGTTGCCGATATCGCGGGGCTGCCTGGGTATATTCTATTAATGTTTTTTTATAAAAAAAGCAATTCTAATTCTTTAAGAATTTGCCACCCGATATATCCCAGAACTTACTGAAAAATGTGCTGAGTTTTTCAAGTACAGTTTCTCGAATAATTGTGCGGTCGCCTGTTGGTTTAAAGCGTGATACAGGTGGCAATACTTTTGAAATTGCCATACCGGATGATTGTACAAATCCATTGCGGAAGGCGTTATTAATGAATTTGTATGTTTCGTCTTTATCCAAATTTTCCTCTGCAATAATACTATCCAATTCTTCTAATTTTTTTGCATCAACAAAAATGTGCCAATCATCATCTACGTTGGTTTCGGGGGTCAATGAATCTATGAATTTTTCGATAAGTTCTTTTTTGTTGCGCAGCTCCACACTGGATTCAATTGCCTTAGTTATACTTATTACTATTTCTTTGTCTTTTAAATGGCCTTCGTGATATTTACGGATTAACTCCAAAATATAGTCAATGTTGATTTCCACTTGTTTAATCAACTCCATTTCAAACACGATATCATCGTTCACATTTTCACTGTCGCCCTTGTTTATGCCCCGGAAAATATTGTAAAGATTGATATACATGCTATGGTAATCCTGCACATCGCGCGGGGTCAACATTTCATTACCCACAAATTCATCGAAAGTGGTAAGAATGTTACTTACCTTCAAAATGGCGCTGTATAATTTGATAAAGTCTTTCTGTTTTTCTTCGCCAATAATCTGCTCACCTACCGGAAATTCATCCAGTAATTCGCTTACCAAATCTGCATATCCGCGAACATCTTTATCTCCGTTTTTATAACCATTGTAATATTCATCGTAGGTTTTCAGTAAAACAATGCCTCCGGCTTCCTTGTCGCCGAATAGGGCAATACTTTCGTTTGTTGCTTTTTCCAGATTGCGGAAACAGATAATATTACCAAAAGTTTTTACTGAATTAAGGATGCGGTTTGTGCGTGAAAAGGCTTGCAATAGACCGTGCAAACGCAGGTTTTTATCCACCCAAAGCGTGTTTAAAGTCGTTGCATCAAAGCCTGTAAGAAACATATTAACCACAATTAGCAAATCAATTTCTCGGTCTTTTACCCTTTGCGATACATCTTTATAGTAGTTTTGAAACTTGTCGCTCGAAGTCTCGAAATTGGTTTTGAATATCTTGTTGTAATCTTTTATGGCAGCATCCAGAAAATCGCGTGAACTCTGGTCTAATTTGCTGGTATCTTCAGGATTTTCATCGTCAATAATTCCATCTATTTCCGGGTCACCTTCATTTGCCGCGAAACTATAAATAATGGCTACTTTCAACTGTTTATCGCTTGGCAAACCGGTCATTTGTTTCTGGAATTCGGCATAGTATTTTTTTGCCACATCAATTGACGTAAGCGCAAAAATGGAATTGAAACCCGCCAGCCGACGGTCTTTCAACTTATAGAAACTGTTGCGTTTGGTTTTTTGGTCGAAATGCTCCCGGATATAATTCACAATATTGCTTATTCGCTTCGGTGCTGCCAATGCTTTTTCTCTGTCAATATCCCAAACTTTAGTATCTGAAATATTTTCTTCCTCGCGCATGGTGCTGATATAATCGATGCGGAACGGCAGCACATTTTTATCGGTAATAGCATCCACAATGGTATAGGTGTGTAGTTTATCTCCAAAAGCCTGTTCGGTAGTTCTCAAATCTGCCCGGCTGTTACTGCTCGAATTAGCTGCGAAAATTGGAGTGCCGGTAAAGCCGAACAAATGATACTTCTTGAAAGTCTTCGTAATTGCCGTGTGCATGTCACCAAACTGTGAGCGGTGACACTCATCAAAAATGATAACAATACGCTGACCGAAAACAAGGTGGTTTTTTTGTTTCTTAATCAGGACCGTTAGTTTCTGAATTGTGGTTATAATAATATGTGTGTTTGGGTTTTCAAGTTGTTTTTTGAGAATGGCCGTGCTGGTATTGCTATTTGCTGCTCCCTTTTCGAACTTGTCGTACTCTTTCATGGTTTGATAGTCGAGGTCTTTCCGATCGACCACAAACAGCACCTTGGCAATAAATGGTAATTTACTTGCCAGTTGTGCAGTTTTGAACGAGGTAAGCGTTTTACCGCTACCGGTGGTATGCCAGATGTAACCACCGGCTTTGATTGTGCCAAAAGTTTTGTAGTTGTTCGAAACATTGACCCGCCCTAAAATACGCTCGGTAGCCACAATTTGGTAGGGGCGCATGGCCAACAAAAGTTTCTCAGAAGTAAAAACACAATACTTTGTAAGTATATTAAGTAAGCTGTGTTTGGTGAAAAATGTGCGGCCAAAATCCATCAAATCAGTTATTGGACGGTTATTGGCATCAGCCCACCACGAAGTAAATTCAAAACTATTGCTTGTGCGTTTGCCTTTGCGAGCCACACTGTTTCCCAATTCTTTGATATGTGTAAAGCGTGTAGTATTGCTGTAATATTTTGTATAGGTGCCGTTTGAAATCACAAAAAGTTGCACGTATTCAAACAATCCGCAACCTGCCCAAAATGATTCGCGGTTGTAGCGGTTGATTTGGTTAAACGCCTCCTTAATATACACGCCGCGTTTTTTGAGTTCGATATGTACAAGTGGTAAGCCGTTTACCAGGATGGTAACATCATATCGGTTTGCACGCTGGCCGTTATCGGCAGCATATTGGTTGATTACCTGCAAGCGGTTGTTGTGGATATTGTCTTTATCTATTAAACGAATATTCTTGACCGAGCCGTCATCTTTTGTTAAGAGTTGGATATGGTCTTCCTGAATAATGCTTGTCTTTTCCTCTATTCCGCTGTTTTGGTTGGCAATTTTGTTTTTGAAAAACTGTTTCCATTCCGTATCGGAAAATTGGTAATCGTTTAAAATTTCCAATTGCTGACGAAGGTTAGTAATTAATTCCAGTTCGGATGTAAATGATAAATATTCGTAAGCCTGCGTTTGCAACTGTTCGACAAATGCTTTTTCGAGTTCAGCCTCACCCTGAAATGTTGTTTCCCTGCGGTATAGTGGCTGGTATTCGGCTACTACGGTACTTTCGGGATTTTCGGCAACTATATTATATTGGTTCATAACGAGTCCTGTTTAATTTAAGTTTTTGGTCATGAAATCCATTTCGCTACTAAACTTAATATTAAGTGAGTAGTTGCTGGAAATCAATATATTATTGATTGTTGTGCCGTAACCCTTTATTTCCATATTCATCTTGAATAATTATTTTTCGCTATCAGGTTTTTCCTTTTTGCCATTTTCAATTGCCCGTATGCTTTTTGCATTCAAGGGGCTAACCACTTTTTTCCCTGTCTCAGTTTCTAATTTCAAACGGGCTTCTTTGGCTATGTTGCCACCTCGCCTTGCCACATCTTCGTGTTCGGGAAACGATTCGGGATTGGTTGTTTCCGATATTTCTTTGGTTGACAATTCAGCAAGCATGTTAAGAACCAGTTCTTTGTTGGTCATGTTGTCGCGCAGGTTTTCTTTTTTCAAACCTTTGTATTTCTTGTATTCTTTGGCTGTTTTATCTGTCCAGGTTTTATAGATAACATCAGTTAAAATAGCAAACTCAACACCTTCCTGCAAACCAAGTCGTTGCCATTCATCGGTTAAGTCTTTACGAATTTCGATACTTTTCAGGCGTTGGTTTATCCAATTATCAGAATATCCCAAACGTTTGTAATCGGTCATGGCCTGTTCAATGGAAAGTTCAGGGTCTTGCAATTGGTCGAGCCGCTGTTTGGCCACTTCGGCTAACCACAACTTGAAAGGCTCTGCCTTTTTTGAAGGGATGGATTGAATGATACGGAAAACCTGCTCGGTATCAACCACATCCGTCAATCGCATTTTTCCATCGGGGGCTATCAATTTCAACTGGTTAGTAACACTAACCACTTCGCTTCCCTCTACCTTCAGTTTGTTTTTTAACCATTTCCAATAATTCCGCACTTTTTTGTAGTCGGGCTGGTTGGTTAGTATGGTTATAATATCGAGTACAGAAAACCACCATTTTTCTGAATGTTCGTCCCATGCCGTTCGTACCTGTTGTTTTTCGAATAATTGTAATTTAGGCTTCATTTTTTTAATGGTTAATGGTTAATGGTTTAAAATCCAATAATTTTCCCCTGTAATATTCATATTGTTTCCGGCGTGCGGCTATCTCGGCAGGCAAGCCTTCGGTGGCTGAGCTTGTCGAAGCCACCAGTTTATCAAATTTATCTAATATCGACACAATGCGTTCTTGCTCTGCAAGGGGGGGAAGAGGGATTGAATAAGATTCAAAATCATTTGCTCGAACATGTGGAACCCCACTGCCTTTTTTCATAAGATGTATTTTTTTCTGGTCGCTTTTTAGAAAAAAATAAACAAATTTGGTTTTAAATAAATTATTGTCTGGATGAATACTGAACGCATCAGTGAGAAAAAAAGGTTTATTCCAGTAACTTACTAATCCAGAATATGCACCAGATCTAGCAATAACAATTGTTTCTCCACTTCTGTTGCTTTTTCCATGAAAATAGGTTGGATTAGGTGCATTTGCTACAACAGGAAATTCACCAGGTATTGTTTCCTTTTCTGTTATTGCAGTACCTCGACGGATTTTTGATACTTCCCCCAACATCTTCCACTCCACATCTTTCCCTTCAAAACTCAATAATTCATTGCGGTAATATTCGTATTGTTTCTGCCTCGCCTCCAGTTCCGCCTGTAGCTCCGCCTCCAGCCGGGTAAACTTATCGAGGATATTTACAATTTCTTTTTGAATGGGGAGAGGGGGAATGGGAACTGAAGTCTTTTTTACAAAACTAAAGTGTCTTGTATATTTGCCAGTTTTAATATAAAAATTAATCAGTGCATAATAGAAATATTTCGCAATAATAAATTCTTGATTTGTTTTAATAATCTTTATACCATCTGCTCCTTGGGCAAATGCAAAATCCACATACTTTAATACCTCTGTGTGATCACCAAAAATTACATGCAATCCTTTGTCAATAATTACTTTTTCATTATCTGTATAACCCACAATAAAATCTTGACCTTGATCAATGATTGGAAAGATACCAAAAGCTTGATATAGATTTTTCGTCAATTTATATGGTGGTGATACCGTAGTAATTGATTTATTCTCAATTAAGGTTTCAACATCCGTAAATTCCACACCATCAGGGCAAAGCTGCTCAATAAGTACTTCAATTTTGCTCATGAGTTGTTTCCTTTCTCTGGGTTGTGGTTTCGACTACGCTCAACCACCGACCTTCTTCGCTCAACCACCGGTTCATTGCGGTGATTGAGCGCAGTCGAAATCACAGGAGCGCTGCGGTGATTGAGCGCAGTCGAAATCACCGGGTCACTGCGGTGATTGAGCGAAGTCGAAATCACCGGGTGCTCCGTTCCCTGAGCGTAGTCGAAGGGAGCGGAATCGAAGGGAACCGAGTCAAAGGAAACCGGACTATGAGGAGTGTAATTCTTACTATGGCTCTCGTTCATACACTCCGAAAGTTTTTTCAATTCGTTAGGCATTTTGTTTATTAACGCTTCCTTTTTCTTTCTACTCCAGCCTTGTACTTGCTTTTCGCGGTAGAAGGCTTCGTCAATTCGTTGAAATTCCTCAAAATAGACCAACTTTACGGGCAAATGTTTCTTTGTATGATTAGCGCCTTCACCATTTTGGTGCTGCACTATCCGGCGTTCCAAATCCTTGGTGCTTCCGGTATAGTAGCTACCATCGCAGCATTCTAATATGTACATAAATCCTCTCATAACTTTTGAGTTTTTTTGTAATGGCTGTGGTTTCGACTATGCTCAACCACCGATCTTCTTCGCTCAACCACCGGGTCACTCCGGTGATTGAGCGTAGTCGAAATCACCGACCTTCTTCGCTCAACCACCGACCTTCTTCGCTCTGTCACCGGGTGTTCCGTTCCCTGAGCGTAGTCGAAGGGAATCGGGTCACTGCGGTGATTGAGCGTAGTCGAAATCCTCCCTCTAAATCTGCTACAATTTCGTCAATGGCCGTGCGTAGTTCGTTTTGTTTGATTACAATCTCTGCAATATGGGCATTTAGTTTTAGAATGTCAACCATTTCGCTGGTATCTTCCTGCTCCACATAACTGCTTACAGCAATATTGTAGTCGTTTTCGGCAATAGCTGAGTTATCAATAAGGCGGGCAAAGTACTCAATGTCCTTGCGCAGAACGAAAGTGTCGAGTATCCTCGCTTGGTTTTGTCCGGTCAGTTTGTTTTTATTTCCGGCTTTTTTAAACTCGTTTGAAGCATCGATAAACAGCGTTTTATTGTCTTTTTTACTTTTCTTCAAAACAATAATACAGGTAGCTATACTTACGCCAAAGAAAAGATTGGCGGGAAGTTGAATAACTGCATCTACATAATTGTTGTCGATGAGGTATTTGCGTATTTTTTGCTCGGCCCCGCCACGGTAAAGCACACCGGGAAACTCAACTATGGCAGCCGTACCGGAGGTAGAAAGCCAGCTTAACATGTGCATGGTAAAGGCAAGGTCGGCTTTCGACTTTGGTGCCAGTACACCGGCAGGCGAAAAACGAGGATCGTTGATAAGCAAAGAGTTGCTGTCGCCATCCCAATTTAAGGAATAGGGCGGATTGGAAACAATGCAATCAAAAGGCTCATCGTCCCAATGGTAAGGTTCAAGCAAGGTATCGCCGTGTGCAATATCAAATTTCTCGTAATTAATATCGTGCAAAAACATGTTGATACGGCAAAGGTTGTAGGTGGAAATGTTTTTTTCCTGTCCGAAAAAGCCTTGACGCACATTTTCTTTCCCGAGCACTTTGGCAAATTTTAGCAGAAGCGAGCCTGAACCACAAGCGGGGTCATACACTTTATTTACCTGCTTTTTGCCTACCACGGTAATTCGGGCAAGCAACTCGGAAACCTCCTGCGGGGTAAAGAATTCTCCCCCTGATTTTCCGGCACTACTTGCATACATCGACATCAGGTATTCGTAAGCATCGCCAAAAGCATCAATGGTATTGTCCTGGAAATGGCCCAATTTTAAGTCTCCGATTGCCTCAATTAATTTTACTAACAGTTCGTTTCGCTTTTGTACAGTGCCACCAAGCTTGTTGCTGTTTACATCAATATCATCGAATAAACCTTTAAGGTCATCTTCGCTATCTGTGCCTTTAGCCGAGTTTTCAATATTTTTAAAAACATTGCTCAATGTTTCATTCAGATTGGCATCGTTTTTAGCTTTTTTTCGCACATTGGCAAACAAACCTGATGGAAGGATATAAAAGCCTTTTTCTTTCACCGTGTCGGCTCTTCCAAATTCAGCATCTTTATCTGAAATTTTTGAGTAATCGAAATTTGTGTTGCCTGTTCGCTGTTCTTCTATGTTGATATAAACTTTCAGGTTTTCGGAAATAAACCGATAAAACAACATGCCCAGCACATAGGATTTAAAATCCCAGCCATCCACACTTCCGCGTAAGTCGTTGGCTATTTGCCATATTGTGCGGTGGAGCTCGTCTCTTTCTTGTTCTTTGGTCATTATTTTTGTTAATTGTATTTATGTTCATTTATTTTTCTACAAGTTGCTCTACTCAGTCATTTTGGTGGTCGGCTTTTTTTTTGACTACCCGCTAATGGTTCTAGGCTAAACGCAGTGCGGGCTTTTTAGCACTATACTTTCTACGAAGAGCCGCACTTCAATTATACACAAAACTGTCATACGAAGCACTGCACCCTGCATTATCGTGTAGCCCATGTTAGCTGCCGTTTTACTTTTCATCTAAAGTGATGCCGTTCAAAGTTTGCACAAATGTTTGTTTTTTTGTCCAGCCACCTCTTGTTCCATACGATTCTGTATTTCCCAATTTGTTCTGGTGTCCCGCCTATTATATCAATTGTTTTTATTTGCTTTGTTGGCAAAAGTTTTTTACTTCTTAAGTCCACACATTGCTTTTTTAACTTCAATAAGCTCAAATTTTTCCGAATTGACTTTTTTTATGACATATCTTAAAAGGATATCAATCTGTCTTGCTTTTTCTAAGCAAACATCCTCAGAATACTCATGTATTCCACCTGATAATTGATCATGCAACAATCGAATTGGATTATCACCTATTTCCTTCAATGATTTCGGAATATGTGGATTGATGCTAGTTATCAAGTTGGACATTTGATGATTCTTTTCATACTCAATCCATGCGGTTTTTACTTTATCAGAGTCCTCAAAATCAAGTTGTGATATGTCTTTTACAAGTCGTTTAATTTCATTCTCAATTATTCTCCTAAAATATGCAAAAGCTCCTATTCCATAGCTCATTGAAAGATTAGATAATGCCTTTGAATAATTCTCTTTATCTTCTTCATTTAAGTAATCAACTACTTCTTTTTCAGGATTTCTTTTAAATGCAGGTAATTGTCCTATTTTTCTAATAAAAATACTTGGAAACGCATTGTTGTAGTCGACCGTTTTCTCAGAGAATATGTTTAATAGCAAATCCATTTTAAAACCACACGATTGGCAATTACTTATCAAATGGAAGGAGAATCCAATTTTATCTGATTTATTGCGGTAGAATTCCGGAACATCATTCTCATTGATTTCATATGATCTTCCCCATATCCTGTCGATTTTAAATGTATGGTAATCCTTTTCAATCGGACAATAAAACTTATAGGCTTTGTTTTCAAAGTATTCAAATACTTTAAATTCATATCCCTTATCAAAAGTATCAAAGAGTTGAATTTTTGAATAAAGAGGATAATCTGTAAAGAAATTTGCTAAATCTTTGTCATTAATTATCTGCATTATCTATTCTATTACGTTTGTCTTTACATTTATTGTCAAACTTATTTTCATGACCCTTTCCTATCTTTTAAATGTCCCTTTTTTGGTACATGATGAAGGCGGTTTGGCTCATCTTTAGTTTCAGCTTTTTTAGTTTGTCACCGTATAAGATTTTATTTATAGTCGTTTGGATGTTTCATTTTACAAAGTTAATAGATTTCCTTTCTTTTGTGTATGCTAATATTGTAGCCAACTCATGCATATAATCCCTTCGACTTTTTTTACCCCTTAACCCCAAAAGACCCCCATTCTACGAAGGTTTAAAAAAAAGAAATGAAGTTTTCATTTTAGTTGTCCAACAACTTTCATTGGGAGAAACATCTTATCACTATCTAAAAGTTGTTCAAAACCATATTTTTTGTAAAATGCAACTGCTTTTTCATTGATTGGATCTACAACTATAGCCATTGCGCCAATGCTTTCATTCGACAACTTGTAACTCCTAAAAAGTGCATCCATTAGAAGGTGTTCCCCAAGTCCTGTTCCTCTTGTTTTAATATCTCTGGCCAGCCGGCCTAACAAGATAACAGGGGCATTGCAATTTTTAGGTACTTGTTTTAAATATTTATCAGGTATTAATTCCCGACCAAGACTTTCACTTGTTAAAGTATAGTAACCTATTACATTTTGTTCATTATCAACTGCAACAAAACATGTAGCAAGTCTTTTACGAATATCCTGACTAATTTGTTTTCGAATATATTCAGTTAAAGAATCTTCTTCACAAGTGAAATCCTTTCTAT
>Ga0208900_1001433_pt1 | contig 12675 bp, 9 predicted proteins | sample AntAceMetag02UKK_FD_184763 | JGI IMG/M metagenome (GOLD analysis project Ga0208900, IMG submission 184763) | Saline lake microbial communities from Ace Lake, Antarctica - Antarctic Ace Lake Metagenome 02UKK (SPAdes) (version 2) | ecosystem: Environmental > Aquatic > Non-marine Saline and Alkaline... | reverse complement strand
CTGACGGCTATGCGCATGTGCGGGATCAATCTTAAATCAAAAAATGCCGACTGTAAGGACAGGCTCTAATTAATGTAAATATCGAAAGGCATACGCGCCTGGACACCTTTGGCATTTTGCCAGTATTTCATGTATTGGTACAAGCGGTAATTTTCGCCAAGCTCGGCTTTAATTTTACTGTCGATGCTGGCTTGCCCGAATAGCTCGTTGATGATTTCTTCGATTGGATCTTTCTGCTCGGGGTATTCTTTGATAGAGTATGTTTCGAGTTCGGCTTGTTTAACTGCCTCGGCAATGGCTTCATCTAAGCCACCCATTTCGTCCACAAGCCCAATTTCCAAAGCATCGCTGCCTACCCAAACGCGACCCTGGCCAATGGCATCCACGGCTTCAAAAGTCATATCGCGGCCTTCGGAAACATGGTTTACAAACGTGGCATAAATATCTTCGATCGATTCAAGTATTTTATCTTTTTGGTATTGGGTTAAAGGATGGTTCGCAGTCATGCTCGAGTTTTTATTGGAGCTTGCATAATCGAAGGTTATACCCAATTTATTTTTCATGGTTGCTTCTAAATTTGGAATCATTCCCAAAACACCAATCGACCCGGTGATGGTGGTTGGGTCGCAATATATTTTATGGGCGGCGCACGAAATATAATAACCACCCGAGGCGGCCACATTACCCATCGAAACAATGAAAGGCTTTTCGGCAGCGGCAAGCTTAACCTCCCTCAAAATAATATCTGAGGCCAGGGCGCTTCCACCCGGTGAATTTACCCTCATTACAATGGCTTTAACTTTATCATCTTCGCGGGCCTCGCGGATGGCTTTCGAAATACGGGTTGAACCAATTATCTCATCACTGCCTTCACCTGATATAATTTCGCCAATGGCATAAACAATAGCCACGCGGTTTTTCCGGTCAGGTTTTACTTCCGAAGGATCAGCAGCATCTGTATATTTTGCAAGCTTAATCGCTTCAATATCATCGTCAGCTTCAACGCCAAGCTTGGTTTTGAGGTCGGCAAGTATTTCATCGTAATATTTCAGGCCATCAACAAAGCCCAGTTCCAGGGCATCCTTTGCCGAATTTAAGCTGAGTTCGTCGGCGTATTTGTTTAAATCTTCAATCGAAATATTTCGTGAAGTTGAAACAGCAAGTGTAATTTTACCCCAAATCCCATCAATAATTGCCATCATCTGCTCACGGTTTTCAGGGCTCATTTTATCCAACAAAAAGGGTTCAACAGCACTTTTATATTTCCCGTGCCGAATAATTTGCATTTCGGCATCGAGCTTTTCGAGGGTGCCTTTAAAAAACATCATTTCGGCCGACAGTCCCCTGAAATCAACAGCGCCTTCGGGGTTGAGGTAAATTTTATCGGCAGTTGTAGCGAGGTAATATGCTGCTTGCGAATAATATTCGCCATAAGCGATAATAAATTTTCCGGATGCTTTAAAATCCATTATTGCCTTGCGTACCTCTTCGATTGTAGCCATGCCCGATTGAACGGAGGAAAGGTTAAGGTAAATACCCATGATTTTTGGATCGCGGGCAGCTTTATCCAGGTTATTTATAATGTCATTCAATCCAATTGATTTTGTTGTTTCCATCGAGGTGAAATCAAAATCTGAAAATGGATCTTGTGAAGTCCGGTCGATGATAGGCGTACTAAAATCGATTTTGAGTAGCGTGTTTTCTGCAACTGTAGCATGTTTGTTATCCATACTACTTGCAATGGAGGTAATAATGCCCATAGAAATGAAAAATAGTAGCACTATCAAAATTAAATACCCCAGCATTGAGGCAAACATAAATTTAAAAAAATCTTTCATAATTAACTGTTTTTTAGTGAGAATAAAGTATTTCTGCAAAAATGCAAATTTTTTCGTTTGAGAAGTAGTAATTTTGACACGACAATTTTAAACAGAGATTATGCACAAGTGTTTTTTATTATTGGGGAGCAACCTTGGCAAAAGGATTAAAATCCTGGAAAGTGCATTGGAAGCAATTAACGCAGGAATTGGCAAGGTTGTGCAAAAATCGCCCTTCTGCAAATCAGCACCCTGGGGTTTTGAATCTGCCGATAGTTTTGTAAATATTGTTGCCAGGGTAAACACGCAAAAAAATCCGGAAGAAGTTCTGGTGGCCATACACGAAATTGAAGCTGGTTTGGGTAGGATTAGGGAAGGTGGTGGCGGATACCAATCCCGAACCATCGATATTGACATTTTGTTTTTTGATGATGAAATTATTGATCGAAAAAATTTAACAATTCCCCATCCACGCCTGCATTTGCGGAGATTTACATTGCAGCCATTAGCCGAAATTGCCCCGGATTTTATCCACCCGGTATTGGGGAAAAGCATCGTGGAGTTACTTGATTCCTGCGGTGACAATTCAGTTGTGCAACTCAAACCAAACTTTTAACACAAAAAACACCTTAGTGAAATCATGAATCTCGACCACTATAATTTTATTTCTATCGAGGGCAACATTGGCGCGGGGAAGACAACCCTTGCATCAAAAATTGCCAATGATTACAACGCGAAACTCATTCTTGAACAGTTCGAGGAAAATTCGTTCCTGCCGAAGTTCTACAAGGAACCCGATAAGTATGCTTTCCCGCTGGAGCTTTCGTTTTTGGCCGAACGCTACGAGCAACTCAAGCATCAACTCAGCACCCGCGATTTGTTTAAGAGTTTTACGGTATCGGATTATTTCATCAATAAATCGTTCATCTTTGCCCGCAAAAACCTGCCCGAAGATACCTTTAGCCTGTATAAAAAACTGTTTGAAATAATCAGCGAATCTTTACCAAAACCCGACCTGCTGGTTTATCTTTATTTAAGTATTGATAATCTTTTAAAAAACATCCAAAGCCGTGGCCGCGATTACGAGCAGGACATTAAAGCCGACTACCTGATAAAGATACAGGAAAGCTACCTGGACTATATCCGCCAAAAAACCAACATGCGTATTTTAATTATCGATACAAATAACATGGATTTCGTGAAAAGGCCGGAGGACTACCAAACCCTGCTCGAAATTATTGGCATGCAATATTCAACGGGGATCCACACAATTACACCATAAAAAAAAGCCCCGCCAATTGCTTGACGGGACTCAAATTGCCTATGAAAAAAAATACTTTAGTGTTTAACAACCACCACTTTTAGGGGCTTTCCTTTGTTTAGTGTCAGGTACTAAAACTTCGTCGATTACATGAATCACACCATTCGATGTTTCAATATCTGTAATAACCACATTGGCTTTTCCATCAATTGATACTTTTCCTTTTTTAGCTTTGATATCCAATTTGGCGTTTTCGTTGAGGGTTGGTACCATACCTGTTTCAACATCGGCTGCCATTACTTTGCCGCTAACCACGTGATAGAGCAAAATTGGCTTCAACTGCTCTGCTGTAAGATCATCAATGCCATCTACACCAAGGTTTATAAACAGTGCGTTGAAAGCATCGTTGGTTGGGGCAAAAACCGTGTATGGCCCTGCTGCGCTCAATGCATCAGCAAGTCCGGCTTTAACTACTGCATCAACCAGAATACTAAATTGTGCATCATTAGAAGCTACTTCTACAATGTTTAAATTGCTTTCGCCTTTTGCAGCGAAAGAAGTGTTACCGAAAAATAATAATCCCGCGAAGAGATTGACCATTAAAATTGATTTGAAAGTTTTCATTGTTATAAAGTTTAAATTAGTTATAAATTATTTAATACGACAACCTAACACTGGGAATTTCTTTTTGTTTAATTAAAAGTAAAATAAATTAAACAAATATTATTTAATGTAATTTCTCAAGTCCCAAATACGATGAAAGGAGTATCAGAAATTATGTAAAAATGGGGAATCAGGCAAAGTAAAATGGTACTACTGCGAATTTAATAAATGACGAAAATATATGCATTTTTCTTATTGAGGGCGGATTTCTCATAGCCAGCAGGCAAAGACAAGGAAATCTGTTCTTTTAACCCTGATAGTCCCGCACGTGCGGGATAAAACTCTGTCAGGGTTAAGCAAGACAAAAATTATTTGTAATTGGTAATATCAATTGCTCTAATTTGATTGATAAACCAATTGAAGTAATTCGGTGGGATAAAAATATACGTCTGTGCTAGAAGTAGTGCAATCGCTTAAGCAAAAATGTTAAGCCGATTTTCTGACATCAAAATGAACCTCTGCAAGTTTTTTTTGCATTGTGGCAATGGCATGGCAAGTATTGCAATCTATCTGATGTTTGTCATAATTAGTGCAGTTGAGCATATTATCAGCGGTGTCAGAAATTTCTTCGGCAAAAATGGATTTTTCGATGGGGCGGACAGAATTTTTTATACTGGATGTTTTGGAGACCAATATTTCCTGATGCCTTTTAAACAGCGGGCAACTGATCGTAGCATTGTTTAAATCCTTCGTCATAATCATAGCGAGTTTAGTGAGTAAATAAATCAATCAGGCAGGACAAATCTATGTCATTAGTTAAGCCGAAAGCAAGCAATACAAGTTTAATTAACATTTATTTAACCCATTCAAGCTTCTAAATCTTATTGTATCAGTTGCTTATAAATTTTAAAAGATATTAACAATTTTGAAAAATATCAATTCAATTCCAAAATTGTTGGAAAATAAAAACATCCTGCCCAAAGCTTAAAATCCGGGCAGGATGTTAATATTAAATTAATATTTATGACTAATTAGGGTTCGTCTTTTTAGTTAGATTTCCTGCAGGTTTCGCTGATTAGCGCAAAATAAATCTCCGTTAATCTGCGAAATCCGTGGGAAATATTTTTAAGGGGACTTCCTCCTATCAATGCTTTCCCGATTACATCTTCTCAATCACTACCGAGGAAGCTCCACCGCCTCCATTACAAAGTCCGGCAACGCCATATTTTGCATTTTTCTTGTTGAGGATATTCACCAGAGTAACTAAAATTCTTGCCCCGGTGGCACCCAACGGATGGCCAAGCGAAACGCCGCTGCCCCAGATATTTACCTTATTCTTGTTGAGCCCCAATTCTTTCATCACTGCCAGAGAAACTACTGCAAAAGCTTCGTTCACTTCAAAATAGTCGATATCTTCGAGGGTGAGTCCGGCTTTCGCCAATGCCTTTGGAATAGCTTTGGATGGTGCGGTGGTAAACCATTCGGGGGCCATTGCCGCATCGCCATACCCTACAATTTTTGCAAGAGGTTTTAATCCAAGTTCTTCGGCCTTTTCCCTGCTCATCAAAACGAGGGCTGCTGCGCCATCATTAATTGTTGAGGCATTTGCGGCTGTTACAGTTCCGTCTTTGTTAAAAACCGGGCGCAATTCAGGAATTTTCTCGAAGCGCACATTTTTGTATTCCTCATCCTGATCGACCACCACAGTGCCTTTGCGGGATTTGATCTCTACGGGAATAATTTCATCTTTAAAGTTCCCGGCTTCGGTGGCGGCGGCCGCACGTTTGTACGATTCAACGGCCAGCTCATCCTGTTGCTCACGCGAGATATTTTTAACCTTGGCAGTATTGTCGGCAGCGTTGCCCATATGGTAATCGTTGTAAACATCCCACAAGCCATCTTTAATCAATCCATCCACAAGTTTGCCGTGGCCAAGTTTCATTCCTTTGCGCACATTTTCGATGTAATGTGGCACATTCGACATACTCTCCATTCCGCCGGCAACCACAACATCGGCATCGCCAAGCATTATGGATTGTGCTGCCAGCATAACAGATTTCATCCCCGAGGAGCACACCTTATTAATCGTAGTGCAGGGAACGGTGTTTGGCAATCCTGCGAAAAGTGCTGCCTGCCGTGCGGGTGCCTGGCCCAGGTTAGCTGACAATACATTGCCCATGAACACTTCGTCAACAAGCGAGGCATCCACACCGGCCTTGCTGAGCGCTCCCTTAATGGCTTCGGCGCCAAGCTGCGTGGCTGTTAATGATGATAATGATCCGCCAAAACTTCCTATTGGCGTGCGTACTGCTGAAATGATATAAACTTCTTTCATGATTTAAAGGTTCTATGTTAATAATGAGTTTGAGTTTTCTGATGTAAAGGAATTACTTTTTGTTGAATCTTGCAAATTGCCTATAAATTATTGTAGCTATCAGCACTGCCCACTATTCATTCTTCTTCTTATAAATGTAATTGATTTTGAAAGGCTCAGAAACATCAGTTTGCTTATAAGTTTTCTTTTGCGGTTTTTTTATTTCGATAGGCTTAACCCTGCTTTCCCGGATTTGTAAAGGCTATGTGAAAACCCTGTTTTCTCGGATTTGTAATCCGGATGCGCTAAGCAATACATGGAAAGATTCATCTTTTTTCCTCATTAACCCTTGCTTATTGGGATTTATGATTTGTACGGGTTGTCCCCAAGGTAAACACAAAACCGCGCATGCGGGTCTCCCTTTAGAGCCATTTCTAAACCATAAGAAAATGAATAATTTTCCTGGCTGACCTGTGCCAGGGTTGCGATCCCTTTCAGGGATTCCGATATAACGACGGAATCCTATACACTTCCTTTAGTCATGTGTTTGAATCGTTGTTAATTTCACCATCAGGACTCCATGTGTAGGAATTGTGTGCTTTAAAATTTTATCAGTGGTTCCTATTTTTTTATGTTTCCAAACATCGTGCATTTCATAACTTTGACTTGAGAAATCGACAGATTTATTATTATGGTGAATTTTGATCTTTTGCCAGTTGTAATTCAATTTCCATGGCAGTTCGGACCGGTTAACGAAGCACAATGCAAGGTCATCATTTACCAGCCTCTTGAACCAAATTTCATGATCGCCCAAATCAAGAAACCGAACAGCCTGATTACCCAAAGAGTCCTGATTTATGGCAATTACGTCGGGGTTGGTAAGGATTTCTTTTACCTTATCACTCATAATTCTGAGATCGTTCCCTGCCATTAATGGTGCTGCCGACATGGCCCACATGGAGAAGTGGGTAATATTTTCGTCATAAGTCAGGCTACCGTTACCAACCTCAAGCATATCGGGATCGTTCCAATGGCCCGGCCCGGCATATCGCCACAGATCAGCCTGTTTGTCTATAATGCTCATGAAACCCAGGGCACCCCAGTTTATTTGCCCATAGTATAGGGGTCGGATATCATATGTTGTACGCCACAGATGACCAACTCCTGTTGCCCATTTCCAGGGCTCGCTGCTACCCCATTCGCATATACTAAATACAATAGGACGGCCACATTCTTTTAGTGCATCGCTCATGGTTTTATAGGCAGCTTCATGATTTTGGCCTTCCATATAGCAAACATCGTATTTTAAATAATCAACACCCCAGGCTGCATACTGCCTTGCATCCTGAAATTGATATCCACGACCACCAGGGCGACCTTGACAAGTTTTTGAGCCGGCACAGGAATAGAGTCCAAATTTTAAACCCAGACTGTGAATGTAGTCGATTACTGGTTTTATACCTTCAGGAAAAGTTTCCGGATCCGGTAAAATATTTCCTTCTTCATCACGGCCCACCTGCCAACAATCGTCCACCACGATGTATTCGTAACCAGCATCGCGCATACCGCTCATTACCATTGCGTCTGCCATTTCCATTAGTAGTCTTGCACTAACTCTACAGCCAAATGCGTTCCAGGAATTCCATCCCATTGGTGGCGTTAAAGCCTGGTTCGCATATTCTTCGTCGGAAATTCTTTCAGCTGAGGTGGAATGCAACTGTGCATTCATGGTAATAGTTAAAGTCATTATGGCAATAATGAGAACATTTTTTTTTAATATCATATCATTTAAATTAGTTTCTATTTCCTTCTCACTTAATAAATTTAAAGCAATTAAAATAAAGCTTATTATATAATCAAAAAATCTAAAAGTATATTTTTTATATTGCAAATGTACATTTTTTATCATGTTTTTTGTAGTGTTTTTACTACACATCATTAATCACGCTTTTATCATTCATCTTTTTTTCTTGATTAACTTTTGCTTATTGGGATTTATGATTTGCACGGATTTACCCGAAGGGTTACCAGTGGCGATAATACACGCTTTCAAGTAAAAAATTCGGAGAGGTCTGTTTAACAGCTATTTTTTCAACGGTTTACAAAAAGTTGTTATTATTAAGAATCCGCCGGCTGGCGGAGAGAAATCTATTTTACTACTCATGATTAATATTTTACTTTCCAATAAAATCGCAGTAGGCTCTTAAAAAGTCACTAATGCTAACATGTTAACGATATTTTTTTGTCATCTAATTGATCGAATTACACGAATTGTAACTGCCAAAGGCAGGTAATAATCTGATTATCCCGATAGCTATCGGGAGTGTAATTCGATGATAACTTTTTTCTTTGATTTATAGATGGGTGCTACCTGTTTTGTCTGGACGGTGACTCCCGCAAAGTGGCTTTAATTTTCAAATTAATGTAGTACCTTATGGTCATTAAAAATACGAATTCAACTTTACCCGATTATTCGATTCAAAGGCAAGGTAAATTTAAAAACACTTCCCTTGCCTAATTCGCTCTTAACCCAAATTTTTCCACTATGTTTTTCCACAAATTCTTTGCAAAGTATTAAGCCTAAGCCTGAACCTTTTTCCTTTGCTGTCCCTTTAGTTGTTTCGTTTGTTTCGAGCCTGAATAATTTATTTTGAGTTTCTTCATTCATCCCAACCCCATTATCAGAAACTGCAATTTCAATAAATTTGTCGTTCTGTAAACCGTAAACATTTATTTTGCCATTTGAATTGGTAAATTTTATAGCGTTGGAAATAAGATTTCTCAACACCGTTTTAATCATATTCAGGTCAGCAAAAACAATAATTTCTTCTGATTGAATGTGATTTAGTACTATGTTTTTATTTTTTGCACTTGGATTTGAAAGTTCAAATATTTCTTGAATAAGAGACGATAAAACTATTTTTTCTGGTTTAAAAATAATTTGTCCGGTTTGTGATTTAGCCCAATTCAATAAATTGTCGAGTAAAACAAGTGTATTTTTTGCCGACAAATTTATAATGCCTAAATACTTTTCAACATCTGCAACTTCATAATTTTTTACGTTTTCAATTAACAGTTCCAAAAAGCCCAGAATACTATTAAACGGACTTCGTAAATCATGGGCAATTATCGAAAATAGTTTGTCTTTGGTAGCAATGAGTTCTCCTAATTTGATTTCGTTTTCTTCTGCTTTTTCTTTTGCAACAATTAATTCCGATTGAAGATCGACTGCCAAATTAGCTATGATTAACTCTTCTTCCAGTTTTTCATTTTCATCGCTTTGTTGCGCAAACTTTATTTTAGAAACAATTAGCTCTGCAGCTCGTTTTGCTTTTTCTTCGTTTTGGAAAACAAGTTCAATATTAGCAATGATTAATTCGTCAGCACGTTTTCCCTTTTCTTCGCTCTGATGTTCAAGTTCTATGTTTGCAATCTTTAATTCGTCAGCACGTTTCCCCTTTTCTTCACTCTGATATTCAAGTTCAATATTAGCAATCTTTAATTCTGCTGCACGTTTTTTCTTTTCTTCGCTTTGATATTCAAGTTCAATATTGGCAATCTTTAATTCTGCTGCTCGTTTTTTCTTTTCTCCGTTTTGATATTCAAGTTCAATATTGGCAATCTTTAATTCTGCTGCTCGTTTTTTCTTTTCTCCGCTTTGATATTCAAGTTCAATATTGGCAATCTTTAATACTGCTGCTCGTTTTTCCCTTTCTAAGCTTTGAATGGAAAAATCCAAACGAAGAATTTCATTTTGCGTTTGAAGTTCAGCAATCTGATTTTCTAATTCTTTATATGTTGTTTTATCATTCATTTATCAATATAGTTTTTGATAGAAGAAAATTGATTATAACTTTTTGGTAAAGTTGGTAAAGTAGGGGAAATATTAAGACTAAATACAAACAGCTTAAAGAATTTGCTCATTACCTTATTGGTGGTTGGATTAAAAAGCCTGGCTCAAATGGAGCGAACCCATTACTACCCTGTTTTCCCGGATTTACCCAAAGGGATGCATGCTTCGCAAGGCGGGCACAAACACTGCTTTCCCGGATTTAAAATCCGCGCATGCGAGAAAAAAATTCGGATTACTTTCAACTCTTAACTCTCAACTCCTTACCCTGGTGCGTTGAGCAATCCATGGATAGTGTCATTCCCCCTTTTCCTTATAAATATAATTGATTTTAAAAGGCTCAGAAACATCACTATTTTCAGGTGTTTTCTTCTCTGGTTTTTTCTTCTTTTCGATGGGTTTATTCCAGTAGGCATCCGGGTCTTTTTCGTCGATGCCATCATCTTCTTCAAAATCCCAGCTATATTTTTTTCTTACAAATCCACCCTCCTTCCGGTAAAAAACTGCAAGTACCAGTCCCGCAATCAATCCCATTAAGTGCGATTCCCACGAAATATTTTTTTCGGGAAATAAATCGGGGAATACACCCCAAATCATGCTTCCGTATAAAAATGCCACGAGAAAGGTGATGGCAAGCAATCGGCCATCTCGCCTGAAAATACCGCTAAAAAACAGGAATGAGGCCAGGCCATAAACAATACCACTGGCCCCAATATGGTAAGCCTCTCTACCAAGAACCCAAACCCACAGGCCAGTTATTAACCAGATAAGTAGAAATACTTTTATGGCCGGTTGCCTGTAAACATAAAATAGCAATGCACCCAAAACCCATATCGGTATCGTGTTGGCGCCTATGTGCGCGAGGTCTCCATGAATAAAGGGGGCAGTAATAATTCCTGCCAGCCCTTCTATTTTTAGTGGCATAATGCCGAAATGGCTTAAGTGCAGATTATTCACAATTTCGATTGATTTTACCAGCCACATAATAAGCACAAAAAGGGTAGGGTAGAGCAGGCTGTTGAATATCTTGGTGCGTTCAAATTTGTTCATAAATATCTGTTTTTTAACTTTCCAATTTCCGGCCTGTCCAACAATTGAACCAAATCCAGTCATCTGCTTATCAAAAAAAGTGTTAATGACTAAATGACTGAAAATATTTTAACAAGTGCTTCGTTTGTCCGGTTAACTAAATGATTCCGGCTAAAAATACACAAAATGTTCAAGACATCTTTTTCCAAAATCTTTAAAAACACCCTTCTTTTAACAGTGATCCTCTCCTTAAGTTTAAGCACACAAAATTCGTTTGCACAAAGTGATGACCAAAGGGAGACCATCCAAAAATTTGGTACGGCTTTGCAAATAATCAATTTTGCTTATGTTGACAGTGTGGATTCTCCCGACCTTGTTGAGGATGCCATTATTGCAATGCTTAAAGAGCTTGATCCCCATTCTGCTTATATTTCGAAAGAGGAAGTGGAAAGGGTAAACGAACCCCTCGAAGGAAGCTTTGAAGGAATTGGCGTTACCTTTCAATTGTTCAACGATACTATCCTGGTTGTTGCACCTGTGCCTGATGGTCCGTCAGATAAACTGGGAATTATTGCCGGCGATAAAATTGTAAAAATTGACGGTGAGTCGGCTGTTGGAGAAAAGATAGACAACAAATATGTGATGGACAGGCTCCGTGGCGAAAAAGGAACAGTAGTGAGCGTGGCCATAAAAAGGGCCGGCAGGAGTAAATTAATAGATTTTGATATTGTAAGAGATAAAATTCCATTAACAAGTATTGATGCTACCTACATGGCAGCACCAGATGTTGGCTATATTAAACTTACCCGCTTTTCGAGAACCTCGATGGATGAGTTTCACGAATCTGTTGCCCAACTCAAAACCCAGGGCATGGAAGATTTGATTCTTGATTTGCGTGGCAATTCGGGGGGTTACCTGAATATTGCGGTTGAACTGAGTGATGAATTCCTTTCGGACAAGAAACTAATTGTTTACACCGAGGGTTTGCGTAACCCCAGGGAAGATTTTCTGGCAAGTTCTGTCGGGAGTTTTGATAAAAAAGGAAAAGTGATTGTACTCATCAACGAAGGTTCGGCATCAGCCAGCGAAATCGTTTCGGGTGCGGTGCAGGACTGGGATCGCGGGCTTGTTGTCGGCCGGCGCTCGTTTGGCAAAGGACTCGTTCAGCGTCCTTTCAGATTGCCCGATGGATCAGTGATTAGGCTCACCACGGCCCGTTATCATACGCCTACCGGAAGATGTATTCAGAAATCATACGCTGACGGTGTAGATGAATATTACAAGGATTTTAAAAATCGCCTTGACCATGGTGAGCTTGTCCATCCCGATAGCATACAATTCCCCGATTCATTAAAATATTATACTCCGGGAGGCAGAGTGGTTTATGGCGGCGGAGGCGTAATGCCTGATGTTTTCATTCCCATCGATTCCACCAGGTTTTCCGATTATTACACCGACCTCGTAAGAAAAGGGGTTTTCAACGAATTTACGATGAGTTACCTCGATAAAAACAGAACCGAATTGTTAAACGAATATCCGGGCGTTGATGAATTTGTTGCCAACTTTGAGGTGTCGGATGAAATGTTTGCCGAATTTACCGAAAATGCAGAAAAGCTGAAAGTAAGCCGCAGCGAAGATGACAAATATTATTATCCTGACGAAAATATTAAAGTACAGATAAAAGCCCTGGTTGCCCGGAATCTTTGGGATACCAACGCCTATTTCAAAGTGATAAGTGCGCTTGATAAAGAACTGTCAACAGCCCTCGATTTGTTAGAAGATGGCAGTATGTTTTCGGAAC
>Ga0208900_1001431_pt1 | contig 12680 bp, 5 predicted proteins | sample AntAceMetag02UKK_FD_184763 | JGI IMG/M metagenome (GOLD analysis project Ga0208900, IMG submission 184763) | Saline lake microbial communities from Ace Lake, Antarctica - Antarctic Ace Lake Metagenome 02UKK (SPAdes) (version 2) | ecosystem: Environmental > Aquatic > Non-marine Saline and Alkaline... | reverse complement strand
GATGCCCTAAAATATAAACATGCTCCATTCACCCGTAAAAAATCCGTAGTCCTCAAAACGGAACTCAAAAAAAGCAACTCACCTCAAAATAAAGATATTATACGAATTTAGCTGCAAGCTGGGTTAAAAAACTTATTCAGTAATCAAAACCCTCTTCGACAATTGTTTTCCATCAAATTTAAAAGTACAGATGTAAATCCCTGCCGGCGAATTTAAATTGATTGTTGTTGAATTGTATGGATTGATTTTTACTGTCTTTACCAACTGTCCCGAAAGGTTGTAAATCATCATTTCATTTCCCAATAATTCCGACCGATCACAGTGCAGGTAAATCGAATTTGCAACAGCAAATATTTTGATATCCTCAAAAATACTTTCATCAAATGAAGTGCCGATTGAGGCCGTATTTGTGGTCAAGTCATCCCAGGTATTAAGGATTTTGGCATCCAGTGTTACTGAGATTTCATCATTACCCTTTGGCTCATCAATTAAATATACATTTACCATAGTGGCATCAACATAAATAATTGTATCAATTTCAATTCCGGGTGGTGCATCGTTTATGGTAAAATATTTATTTTTAATATAGGTTCTGCTAAAATAATCATTATAAAGTTTTACCTCGAAAACCCTGTTATTCGAAGTTGCTGTTAATTCAGCCGAGGAATTGAGCGGGATTCCCGGCAGGTTGTCATCAATCCACTGCAACCTGTCAAAAAACCAATCTTCAAAAAAGGCTACTTCATCCTCGTAGCTGTTGTTTTGCCAATTGTAGTTTGGCCACACATATTCGCCAAGAATCGGCCACCTTTCATAGTTTCGTTCCTGTGCATCATCAATTAAACCAGTAATGGAATCAACCACAAATTCGAGCCGTTCATCGCTCAACTGATTTTGCCTGATATCAAGCCACCTTAATTTTGCCAGGCTCCTAAAGTACGAATCCTCCATCAGGCGTTTCCACCAAAACATAGTACTCCAATCGTAGGGCTCAACAAAAGCATAAGCCCAACCATAAGTTTCAACGCCTGGCTGCCAGTAGTCAACATTGGCATACCCCAGGTTAAAATCCCAGGGCGGGCCGGCAAAAAGTTTCCCGCCATCGCTGTCTTTTTCCTTAAAAAAATAAGTGCTGTACCGGTATTTATCTACTTCCTTCGATATCTCGTTTAGCAGCATCTGATCGACAAACGAACCGGTATTCAGGTACCCGTTGTAACCCACTTCCGGGTCAGTAAATGTGGATTTTGTGAGCGAATTTTCGGTATTCAGGATATAGTTTTGAATGTATGTTTTTTGCTGGGGAACAATATCTTCGGCCTTGGGGTAGTAGTACTGGTAAATAATATGCTTGGCATTGGGGTAAGGAGGATTTGGGTATGATTTCCAGCCATCGGTTTCAATCTGAAAACCATTATCAGTTTTGTCAACCCTGATAATATAGCCTCCCGTAAGATCATCCCCCGATATTTCATCCGGTTTGAGGGTGGCAATATTTACACGGTTTTCATCTTTTTTAATTTTTTCCATCATCACGTAAACCCCCTCATACTCGCCATTGAGGATTACCTCACAAAAAACCGTTCGTGTACAATAGCTGCCCATACCCCTGGCCATTTCAAAAGTTACCACGTTGCGAAGCATCGACTTATCGCCGTAAGGGGCATACAAAATCCAGTCGTTCTCCTCGGGCATCCCTAAAATGGAAACATTAAGGTTTTCGCCTTCGGCATCGCGGGTTTCAAAGCTGTACGATTTTTTTGGATAAAAATATTGCGATGACTGCCCCCTGACTTCTATACCTACAAATCCATCATAATTGTTAAAAGGGTCGAACTGGCTGTTCATTTCGCCGGGGCCATTCCAGATAACCCCCATCTCCGCCGTAATTTTTGGTTCATCAGGAATTTCCTGTCCGTTGGTATTGATAATTACAATGGGCAAGTTGGAGGTCAGTTCATCGAAATTAGCAATTCCCGTATTTTGTGATTTTAATAGAACAGGGAGGAGCAAAATCAACCCGGTTAAAACTAAAAGTGATGCTTTTTTGAATTTCATAGAAATATCCATTAATTATGCTTTGAGAAATTTCGCTTGAATAATAATGCCAAATGTAGATAAAACATAGCTCTTTACAATTTTTGGGGAGGAGAGAATGGTGGAAAAAATTTCTTTTTAAACGGTTCTACCCCCATTTTTGTGGATGTAAATAATGACTATCAATAATCACATTTATTCATTCAAGGCATTAATTGCAATCCAAGCCATCAGGCTCATGCCTGTTTGCAGGCTTTTTTCGTCCACATTAAAGGTTGGCGTATGCAGGCTCGAATTTATCCCCAAAGATTCGTTTGCCACGCCAAGCCTGTAAAAACATGATGGGACTTCATTGGCAAAATAAGAGAAATCCTCGGCAGTCATGCGGATGGGCAGATCAATTACATTATCCTCTCCCAATAATTCGACAGCCCAACTGCGCGAACTTTCGGTAATTTGGGGATCGTTATAGACAAAGGGGTAGCCGGCATCCACCTTAACATCGCAACTGCCGCCCATACCTTCGGCAATGGATTGTGCCATTTTTTTAATTTTTTGATGGGCTTCTTTCCTCCATGTTTCATCGAAGGTGCGGATAGTGCCTGCAATTTTTACTTCGTTGGGGATGATATTGGTTTGGCCATCGCCGATAATCCTGCCAAAGCTTAGCACGGTGGCCATTTCGGGCGAATTGAAGCGACTCACGATTTGCTGCAATGCCACAATAATGTGAGAAGCGATCAAAATCGGGTCGATGTTTCGTGAGGGCTGCGCGGCATGGCCACCTTTGCCTTTTACCGTAAGAAATATTTCATCGGTCGAAGCCATGTATTGGCCGCTTCTAAAGCCAACTTTCCCGGCTTCGAGCTCGGGGTAAACGTGCTGGCCAAAAACATGCGCCGGTCTTGGATTTTCCATTGCCCCGGCCTTAATCATTTGTATGGCACCGCCGGGGTAGCGCTCTTCCGATGGCTGAAAAAACAATTTAACCGTGCCTTCAAATTCATCTTTTAATTCACTCAATATTTTAGCAGTCCCCAGCAATGAGGAAGTATGCACATCATGGCCGCAGGCATGCATCACACCTTCGTTTTTCGATTTATAATCAATATCGTTGGCCTCAAGTATGGGCAGGGCATCCATGTCGGCGCGGAGTGCAATCGTTTTTTTTTCAGGATTTTTCCCCTTAATCAAAGCTACAATCCCGGTTTTGGCAATTCCTTTTTCGTAGGCTATTCCAAACTCATCAAGGCGTGAGGCCACGTAAGCCGAGGTTTGGTATTCCTGCATCGAAAGTTCGGGGTTGGCGTGGATATGCCGCCGCCACGAAATAACTTCTTGGTGGTGTAATTTACTGAGCTCTATAATTCTATTTTTAAGATCGTTCATTTCCAATCAAATTTTAATGGGGTCAAAGATATAACTACGATTTTCATTCCAGGGATTTCAATTCCAAATTACGAAATTTCCACTATCTTCCCTCATTACCAGAAAGACACTAAATTAATTTGAAAATTAAAGCCCTGCGATATTTTATTATTTATTCTGCAATCCCTCCAAAAACTTTTTCTCTACCAAATCACTCATTTTAAGCACCTGCCTTGTCCAGTCTAATTGAACATCTAATTTTTCTTCTTCAGTAAGTTGCCAGAGTATATCGGAATTCCTCAATTTTTCGGAAAGGTAAAATAGGCAAAGCGCCGCCGAAACAGAAATATTGAAACTTTCGGTAAATCCGTACATGGGTATTTTCATGTACTCATCGGCCATAGCCAGGGCATCGTCGGTAAGGCCGCGCATTTCGGTACCAAAAAGCAAAGCTACAGGTTCTTTACTGAGGTCAAGCGCTTGCAAATTCACATCATCTTTATGGGGGGTGGTGGCCACAATGCGGTAGCCCTTTTCTTTAAGAGCCCGGATGGCAGAGGGGGTATTATTCGCAGCTTCGGTGTATTTTATAAGGTTTAACCACTTTGAGGAGCCAAGCGCCACGTCAGGATTTACTTCGTAAATATTTTGATTTTCGATGATATGTACATCCTGAATCCCGAAGCAGTCGCAACTTCGTAAAACAGCACTTGCATTGTGTGGTTGGTAAATATCTTCCAAAACCACGGTAAGGTAACGTGTGCGATTTTCGATGATTTTTTGAAATAGCGAGTTTTTATTCTCTGAAATAAATTGAGATAAATGTTCTAAAAGTGCCTGTTTGGTTTCTTTGTCCATTGCTTTGTCCCGGAAAATAAAAATATTGATGAATTCAAAAAACTCTACAAATTTATTTGAAAATCTACTTATCCAAGTAGAAAACATAAAAAATCATCTATTTAATGTAATACTCAGTGGGGATTTATTTCCAAGCGTAGCAATATAATAAAACAAAAACTCACTGAAAACAACCTGATTAATGAAAAGTTTAAATGATACTTTTGCCAACGACAGCATGAAGGAGTAAAATTCTATACATTGACTATGAAGAAAATTCTATTCATTTTATTTTTCTTTCCCGCTTTTGGATTTACCCAAATCAGTCAAAATGTTGACAGCCTTTTGCAACTTTTAGAAACATCGGATGACACGCTAAAAGTTGATGTGTTGACCACCCTTGCATTTTTGCACAATGATACAGCCTTCGATAAAACTATAGAATATGCAACCCAGGCAAATAATTTATCCATAGAACTGGGAGATAAGCCAAGAGAAGCACTTGCGTTAAAGTTTATGGGTTTTGGATTCTTAAATAAATGTAATTATGCACGAGCATTGGAATACTTTGAAAAATCGCTTGCAATACAGGAATCTTTAAAAAACAAATCTGAAATAATAATCCTATTAAATTTAATTGGAACTTCGACTAAAGATTTGGGTGACTATAAAAAGGGTATTAAATATTTAATCCGGGCAGCCCGCCAACAAGCCGAAGTGAACGATACACTTGGGTCGGCCATGTCGTACTCGAATATTGGAAACATATATCTGGAAATGAATGATTACCCAAAGGCACTGGAGTTTTACACCAAATGTTACAACATTGTTTTGCAATTGGGCCATCAATATGGAATTGGTTTAACATTGATGAATATGGGGATGGTTCAAAAAAATATGGAGGAGTACGAAAAAGCAAGCGGCAGTTATGAAGCTGCTATCGAAATATTCTCCAACATTCAGGCATCATACCCGCTGGCAGCAACTTATGGAAACTACAGCGAATTACTCAGCAATCAGGGCAACTATCCCGAAGCCATCAAACTATTGGACAAATCGACAAGCTTATTCGAACAACTAAATGATGAATCACAGTTTGTAGAAGTCCTTTTGATGTATGGTAGGATTTATACTAAAATGGGGGAATACAAAACAGCCATTGAGTATTTTGAAAAATCAGTGCTTTTTGCAAAAAAGAACAATCAAAAAACAAAATTGAAAGATGCCTACGAAGGACTGGCCACAGCCTGGACTGCGCTATACCGCTTTAAAAAAGCCCTTACTTTTAATACTTTATTTCATCAGCTTAAAGATTCGCTGGTAAATATTGAAACAAATAAGCAAATTTCGGAAATTCAAACCAAGTACGAAACCGAAACAAAGGAAAAGGAAAATACCATCCTGAAAAAGGAAAATGAAATTGCTACGATGCAGTTAAATAACAAGAACAAAACCATATTCAACCTCATTGTAGCCGTGGCTCTGTTTGCAGTTTTTATAGGGATCATCCTTATTCAATACAATAAAAAACATAAAGCATACAGCCATCTGGTTAAGCAAAACCTCATCCTGGCCAATACTGAAGTTGAGTTTGCCATGCACGATGATAGCCAAAAGCCAAAAGCGGAAGTGTTACAAACCAATGAAAATTCCGACAGCAACGAATCAGATTTAATTGGCAAAATAGAAACCCTGATGCTGGAAGAAAAGCCTTTCCTGTTTAGCGGAATTACTTTGGATGAAATTTGTTTGAAGTTAAGCACCAACCGTACCTATCTTTCCAATATTATAAATTCGCACTACGGGAAGAACTTCAACGAATTTATTAACGACTACAGAATAAAAGTTGCCAGGCAACTATTGGCCGATCCCGAAAAAAACCATTTTTCGATTGAAGGCATTGGGCAAATGGCAGGATTTAACTCCAGTTCAACATTCTTTAGTTACTTTAAAAAAGCCACGGGCATCACCCCTTCCTACTTCCGCAACTCGGTAAAAGGCATTAAGCAAGCTACAAAATAGCGCCAGGGTAAACAATTTGGCGGATTATTGAAAACTGTCGTTTTTTTAGCCTTTGCAACTATAGCCTATTGAGAAAGACCTAATCAAATGGTTTATAAAATACTAATCAATAATAATTGATTTTTTGTGCAAGGTTTATCAGAATGTTGACTCAAAAACCATGCATTAAATATTACGGTGCTCTGCACCTTTTTCCCAATTACCGGATAATTCTACAAAGATTATCGGTGCTCCGCACCTGAAAAAAAGCCACAGAGTGGCGATAATCTTTGTAGATACATCTATATGAATTGAATAAGGAGGTGCAGCCTGCCCGCGTGACGCATTCAGGCGGGCGCACCGAAATATTAAAGTTATCAATATTGTTTTGAGTTATTCAGCAAACCCTAAGCATTATTTACGATTTCATAGTACTTTTTACCATTTCAGATACCTATAATTTGTAAGGCTTCTGTTTATCAAATAGCTTTGTTGCTGCTATGATGAATCTATGTATAAATATCTCGGGAAACCTGGGGAACGACTTTTTATATTACATCAGGCAGATGTCACACATCTACCGGATAAATGGCGAGGCCAAAAATTTAGGGAACGGCTGCATCAGGGTAAATGCTGAAGGCATCAAGCCCGATCTTGACAAATTATTGGAATTCTGCATACACGGTCTCTTTTGCAAAAGAATCAAGAAAACCGAGATTAGCGAAAATGAAATTAGAAATTACATGAATTTCACCATCAATATATAGTTATGAAACACAATATTGCTTTATTTGGCAGCTTGCTTTTATTCATTTTTTGGATACCAAAGCAAACTTACGGGCAGCATTATGCCGACACCACCACACTTCCCCAAATCAAAATTAACTCTCTAAATAACTACGGGCCTTACATTATCAGCGGGAAGCGGTCGAACCTTTTTATATTGTATGATTTACCCCCAAGCACAAATCAGGTAATCATGAAAATGATCGATTCGAAAGGTAATCAGGTTGGTGATGCCTTCACCGAATCCGGAAGTAATTTATCGCAGGCAATCTGGAGTTTTGAGTCGGATACCATGGGATTTCCACTTTCCCCACAGTTCAACATCGAACTGCACTATAAGGACGACAGCATCGCCATTTACCAAATCCCTTACACCGTTTATCCTGACACACTTGTAACCCGGGCATCGGTTGGTTGGGGGCCATTTATAACAAACAATTATACTTTTTCCGACACACTTTGGCAACCGGTACCTGAGCTAATAAATACCTTTACTGTTACGAATCTGCCACCACGAACTGATACGATCGAGTTTCAAATCTCTACTACCGATTCTACTGTTATTGCTTCTCATCTTGTTACAGCAAATCCTGGAACTTACCTCGATTCGGCGGTTTATAGCAATGTAAGAATGGATAACTTACCACTCAACACTGATTATCTCGACATCATCATCTTTTGCGAAGGCGGGCCTAAAAAAGGGCTTAATTATCCAAAATCGCTTGAGATTGTGCCCCATGAGCCCATTTTAAAGTTTGAATCTTTGGAACAAATATTAACCGATTCGATAGGTCTTTTCGTGGAAAACCAAATTAGTGGTCAGGCACTGGCACTCGACAGCGTAAAATATGCCAGGATACAAAATGGGCCTGGCAAAAGAGATGGTACCATTTACCCAGGGCCATACAGCATCGACCTGCTAAAAAGCAGCTATTCGATGGAAGCCTGGATAAGGTTTGACTTTGATCAATTTACCAGTGAGTATAAAGCCATTGAAATACTGAGCGTTGATTCTGTATTTTCATTTTACATAGGTGCCCAACAAAGCGCATGTCTTTTGGGTATCGAATCCACATCAAACATGACATGGAGAGATCTTTGGACCATCGAATTTTATATGGATTTACAAAATGGAGAAGAATGGCATCATGTTGCTTTTACTTGTAGCTATAATGGTTTGAATTATCCTGTTGGAAAATTTCATCTTGATGGCAATCTTTTACCCGGGATTAATTTTAACCAGTCCAACTACGATAATATTTTGCAATACTCCTCCACCTACTACCAGCTTAGAAAAAACCAACCATTAATTATCGGTAATAAATATGGTGGAACAGAATTTTTGATAAGTGCAATAGACGAAGTTCGGATGTGGTCGAAACCTTTAACGCATCAGGAAATTATTCTTCATAATCGTCATGCACCCTTACAAAATCCTGAGCTGACCGGGTATTGGAATTTCGATGACCAGCGGAACCGGCTCAACATTATTTCTGACAAAAGTTTTAACAATAACATGGGCACATTAAAAGGTGGTGCATACTTCCTACCCCAGCATCCGGCTGTTCAAGTGGTAATCGATACGCTGCGAATATTGTCATCATCCATCGAAACCGATTCAGTAACTTACCAGTTTATCGACCAAAACCACCAGGTTATCGATGAACAAACCAAGGCCACCGAATACGGAATAACAAATCTGATGTATGATATGGCTTCGCTACCATACAACATTAGTAAGCTGAGGGTAATCGAATATTATAATAATGCGCAACCATTGGGTTCCACAACAGAATATAATCTTCATGAACTGGCACCCCAACCTATAGCCACACCACAATACAACTGGAACACTTATTACAGCGCACCCGAAACAATGGGAAAAATATATGCTCCTGTTACGGTTTCCAGTTTCCCTGATTATACTAAAAAGGTGGTAATCGGTCTGAAAAATGGGAATGAAGTTTTCGATACAGTTTCGTTCACCGAAAACTCCACTCCTTTCAATCATTCAGTAGCTTTAAATGGGAACAACAACTATATTGAGACATCACAGCAAATTAATGCGCCACAGGAATTTTCGATTATGTTGTGGATGAAAACCACTTCAAACGAAGGAGGGAAAATGGTTTCGTTTAGCGATAAGCAAAACGGGCAAAATGTTTCGCAATGCGATCGGGAAATTATTATGCAAACCGATGGGAGTTTGAAGTTCATTTTAAACTCAGCAGATGATACCTACTCTCTTTACGCCCTCAACATATACAACGATGGCGACTGGCATTCAATAGCCGCCACCCTCGACGAAAACTATACGGCATCACTGTATGTAGATGGATCTCTTTCGGATAGGAAAACACTCACCGATGTAAGCAATTTTGAGGGATGGTGGATCTTTGGCAAAAACTGCACAACAAAATCTGATAGTTCAATGAAAGTTGCAGGTTATTTCGACGGCTACTTTTCCGAAATCAGTATTTACGACCACGCCTTTAGCTATGCAGAAATCAATGCTTTGCGATATAGTTCGGAAACCCACCCCGACCAATTGTTGTATTACAAGTTTAACGAAGGCACTGGCATTAACGTAAATGATTTTGCAGGCAGCAATTCCGGTATCATTAAAGGCAGCAATCCTATTTGGATGCAATCCGGTGATTTATCGTTCGTTACCTGGAACAAAAACATACTAAACCACAATCCCGGGACATACACCCTTTTTGCAAAGGTTTTTTACCCAAATGCCCCCGAAGAGGGAGCGGAATACAGCATGGGAAACTTCCTGGTAAAAGATGGCTATCCCGGAACAACTTTAAATTTTGCACTCTCCGAAGGCCAGGGTTTTTTTAGTGAGGGAATAGCTTTAAACAACATATTAACTTTTAGTATAGACACAAGCTATGTTGGAAGTGCATATTGGGCCAGCGACTTTTTGGGGTATAAATTTTTCACCGCCAATCACGAATTGATTGGTGAAGACTACTATGATTACACCAATACCCCGGCCTCAGGAAGTTTCACCATTGATATGGGCGATGCAACTTCGGGAAGTTACCTGAGCATAGAGTCGGGATATAAAGAAACAAATGGGGAGCGGAATACCTTTTATGCTGATGCAGTTCCCATTTACATCCACCAGCTCATCCCGCCAAAAGTTACCTATTTCCCCGGGCCATTTACCCAGGCCATAGCTCCGGGGAGCATGCAGCACAACAACACTTTTACTATTACACTGGAACCCCTCACGGATTTGTCGAGGATTACACTGGTTTTCACCGATAAGGAAAAAAATCAAATCGGAACAATTGATGCCGAAAAACTATACGACACTTTATGGACTGCCACGTATGATATGGCCAGTTTAGCACCACCGATATCCTATCTAAGAATGGAATTTTACCTCGGCACCAATACGAATCCTGCCGCTGTGGAAGGTTCGATGCCAATACATATTCAGCGAACCCGCCCAAGATGGTTCGATTTTATTGCGGACAAGGATTTTACAGATGTAGAACAAGCCAACAATGAAGTATCTTTTAAAATAACTACACAATTTCAAAAAAGCTGGTTAATCAATAATGTTGTTGGGGTTGAGATTCCGGAATGGGTGCCCATGATAGGCGGGATGGAAAGTAATATGGAAAGCCCCAAGGTAAAGGCTGAGTTAATTTACCATCTCCAGGGAGGCTGGCTTGAGCTGGGTGGAAATCCTGAATTTTATCAGGACTACATACCACTTGGGTTTGGTAGTACCGACTTAATCCGCTTTAATTTTAACCAATCTCAAAACAATTCCTACACGCTTGATGAAGATGATAACCTCATTGCCATACAAAACTTTAAGGAAGGTGGTGGATTGGTAACGGATTTTTTGGTTTTTGATAATACCGTTGAAAGAATAGCGCAGATTTTTGATGCTGCCGAATCAGTTGAACCTTTGGCCAACGTGATAAAGCCTTCATTTAAATTTGCTGCAAATGTTCAATTCGAGTACGCATCGCGCTTACACCTGAAAATTGATACTGTCCGTGGAGTATGGGGTTCCTGTGGCGATCTTCATATTGATGCCAACCCCGCCCATACTCAGGCTTACGAAAACAGTGCATCCTACCATTTTTATTCGGGTGCTTTCGGTATTGAACTATCGATAGGCGCCGAATTATTAGATGGTTTGATTTCCGGATATTTTGGAATTGATGGCAGGGTCGCTCTCGGCTATGGGCACTCCTATATTACCATTCCCGAAACCACAACCCGGCCTTTGAAGTCGGCGGATTTTCAAATTTACGGTCGTTTTTATATTGATGCTTTTTGGGGCTGGTACGAAAAAAACCTCTGGGGGCCAAAGATGTTTTATTCGCATAACTTTTGGGGCGATGACCTCTCGGAGTGCTTCCCCCCGATAGATGGAAAAGATTTATTTGAAAACCCCCTCGAAACCTTCGATTATCGCGAATTAACTACAAAAACCTCCCCGGTAAGCTGGTTTACTAAAATAAACCAGCCTGTACCCTACCCCGCCATAGCCCAATCTAACAACAAAACGGTTTTTACCTGGATAGAACGTGGCAATGAATATGGTCAGCGTAGCACGAAAATTTCATATATTGATAAAAATGATCAAAAATTCAGTTCTCGTGAAATTATCGAAATCAATAACTACGCGCTACACAACCCTGTTTCAGAAAGTATTGATGAAAACCTGCTTTTGCTTACCTGGTCGCAATCGCGCCACGACTCGAAATCATTCAAAAATTTAAAAACCAATACTCCTCTTGGGGATTTTGCCAGCTCGCTGGATATTTGGTTTGCCGTTTATGATATGGAAAATAATACAAGCCTGCAAATCCAGGCTATTGAGGATGATTTCTCAGGAAAAACCACCGGACGGGCAGAAGCCAATCCAAAAATTGCAGTGATTTATGAAACCCTTGCCATTATTGCCTGGCAGGTTTCCGACCTCCAAAATGATGAAGCAGCAATTTGGTATATCACCCTGGAAAAACAAGCTACAGGGTGGACTGCCTCAGAACCCCGGGAGGTATTCCAGTCGCCGGAAGCCAAAGCACAGATGCAGATATCTTCAATTTCTCAAGGCAAGGCTATGCTCACCTGGATTCAACTTTCGGAACTACCGGCAACAGACAAAAAACTGATGTATAGTTTGTATAGTGAAGCATCATGGTCGAACCCGGCTGAAATGTTGGACTTTTCAGAAACTGAATACCCCAACTTTTACGACATGGAGTTTAAAAATGAAAATGGTTTGATAGTAATTTCGAGCTATGAAAACGAAAATATCCGATCGCCTTACGAAAAACTGACCCTGCTTACCTGGGACAATGATTCGGGTAGCTGGGATGAAAAATCAAAGGCTCAACTACTCGCCGATTCGGTTCATCATATACAGTATCCTACCATTGCCCTAAACAATGAGGGCATGGCAGCCATTGCTTTTAAAGCTGAAAAGATCGCCCAAAAAGATACCCTTTCGGCAATAAGCAGGATAGATATTTTATCCGGCTCTTTAACCGAAACGGCTATTAACTGGACCCTGAATACAGGAAATGAGTTTGTTTGTGATACCAACAACCAGGTGAAGGATATTGCACTTTCGTATATAAATAATGACACCTTGATGATGCTCACCA
>Ga0208900_1001429_pt1 | contig 12696 bp, 6 predicted proteins | sample AntAceMetag02UKK_FD_184763 | JGI IMG/M metagenome (GOLD analysis project Ga0208900, IMG submission 184763) | Saline lake microbial communities from Ace Lake, Antarctica - Antarctic Ace Lake Metagenome 02UKK (SPAdes) (version 2) | ecosystem: Environmental > Aquatic > Non-marine Saline and Alkaline... | reverse complement strand
TGGGGACATATTGCGGCCAGCCGGGATAAGCAGTTCCATCACTTTTAATAATATGGACTGCTCCATTCCCGGAAGCTGTGGAATGATCGCCAACAAGAATTACTGGCAGATCAAATCCGTCGAGGTCAGCAATTACCGGGCTCGAATAGGAAAATACCCTATCGGTACCCGGTTCATATGGAAAGCCAGGCAAGGTATCGCCATAGATGCTAAAAGCCCATACTTTGTAATAGGATTCCGCAATTATCTCGGGAATATCGTCACCGGTAATATCGCCCACGGCCACCGAAGAAGCAGGGATATAATCCATTACTACCGGCCAACCCTCCATTATACTTGCATCACCGTGGTAAACGCAGACTTTCCCATCGGGCCATTTACGTAGTTCAACAATAATTTCCATGGCACCGTCATTATCCAGGTCGGCAAGGACAGGTGTTTTTGTTGGGCCACCATCGCAATAAATCGGAAATCCGGTAACTGTTGAGCCATCTCTTTCAAAGGCATAAATCCTTCCTGTATTCCCGGTACCGGGCTGGCGACACGAAACTACGACTTCTTCATAGCCATCGCCATCAATATCACCATAGGCCGGTGCGCCATATTCGGGACTGCTGCTCACGGTTTTGGGCCAACCATCCACATGGGATCCATCCACGTTAAAAGCATAGGTTTTTGTACCGATGTTGTAAATGATCTCCAGTTCAGGATCGTCATCAAGATTGCCATAAACCCCGCCCCTGTTGGTGGAACCGTTTTCTTTTACCGGCCAGCCGTCCATTACTACAACTGATCCATCAAAAACAGAATACTGCAAAGGTTTCATACTTTCATCAACCAACAAAAAACCCTCGACATCAGCATACTTTTCGTAAGCAGCAGGATTTGGGATTTCGTCGATGTGAAGTAGTTTCTTTTGGGCGAAAAGAATTGTACTGGAAAATATCAGAACCGTAAAAATAATAAACTGTAAAGCTTTTGATTTCATATTACCTCCATATTTTAGTGTGTGTTTAAAATTTTCGTACTAACAAAGTGAATTATTCAAATTCGATTGGGAGTTCAAACTCCACAGGAACCGGTTTCCCACACTGCTGCCCGGGAATCCAATCGGGAATTTCTTTAAACATCTCCAAAACCACCTCATCGCAGCCATACCCTAAACTCTTGATAATCTCAGGGTTTTTCACCTGCCCGTCAACGTCAACCAGAAACTTTACGATTACGGTGCCTTTAATATCATTATCCTTTGCCTGTGAGGGATAATAGAACTTTGAGTTCAAATACCCTATTAAAAACTCCTGCCCGCCCGGGAAAAATGGTTGTGCTTCCTTAACAGTAAAAAACTGATCTTTTTGCGGATATCTTTCCCATCGTGGTGTAAACATTTTATCCAATCGCTTATAATCACGCTTCCTGTAAAAGCTGGAAACCTCCAATTTTTCAATCTCATCAAAAAACCCAGTATTAACAATGTAATGTAGGAGCTCTGGTTTATCATATTCAGTTTGCCCATCACCTCCTTGGTTTTTCAGCCCCGATTTGAGCACACCTTTTTTATATTTCTCCCTAAAAGCCAAAACCCCATCCATGATTACCCATGTCCCAACAAGAAGTGAATCCTTGATTTCACCTTTTATTACAACTCCATCCCTGATAACATCGATTTTTCCAGACCCGTGAAAAACCCTTGGCTTATATAAAGGATCATTCCACTGGATTATTTTTAATGCGCCATTGTCAATTTTTAATTGGATTTCTATTTGCTTGTCTGTTTCTGAATAGGTGGTCATCTTGCGCACTTTTCCTAAATAATATTCTACCTCATAATAGGGATTTCCTTCATAACTGAAGGTAGAAAAAAGACCATGCTTCAGGTTATTAATATAAGTCCCACTTGATAGGGCCCTGCTTGTACCGAAATAATAATCCTGAAAATTTCCAAGAGGGAACCCAGTGGCTGTATCATACAAACAAATCCTGTAAAAATCAGCAAATTCCTTAACGATTACCTCACCATCGCCATTGAAGTATATTGTATCGGGTTGGGATTTCAGCGAAAAAACCAAAAATACTAAAACTGTCAAGCATCCTAATTTTCTATACATAGCAATTGAGTAAATAAAGATTCAATTCCAATTTGACCCAAACCCTTCTAATATGTCACACTAAACCCACTCTCCACCTTAATCAAATAAGCCCGTCCAACAGTTAAGGTATCAAGTGAACTTACCCCGGCATCAGGCCAGTAAAGCATGCTCCCTACCCCATCTTTAATGATTACGACATCATCAAGATTATCCTGGAACAGAGTTTCGATAGCTACATCCTCTTTCGACAATACCGGGAAAAGGTTCCAGCCTTCAACAAAAGTAATGGTCTTATCTTCAGGTTCCCCTCCAACGATTTCCAGATTTGCATCCTCTTGCAGCTTGATAAAGTATCCGCTTTTGTAGTCCCACTCGCCAATGGTGTTGGGTCCACCCATCGGCCAATAAACTTCCGTAAGGTTTTGAAGGATAATCATGTTGCCGGTCAAAGCATCGGTAATGGAAGATACATCTTTATTTTGCGGATCGAGATATGAGGAGAGGTCGTTCCAACCAGCCTGTAATGTAATGTTCTGGGTTTTCGGGAGCATCGCAACAATTTCATCATAGAGTACTCCTTTTAGGTAAGGATCGATTTCAACATGTTCAAGGTTCTGGCTACACCAGTATATCGAGTCGAAGGGTGTTTTTTCCATAATATCCGCATCGCCAGCAATGTTGTAAAAGGCATCATCAATATCGATATCGAGGGCGCTGATGGTGGGAATATAGCTGTGGTTATCGTGTAGGGCAATGATATCCCCGTAAGGCGCTTCCAGTGAATCTATTTGTGCAAAGGTTGGCCTGTACCCACCGGGGCTATTGTCCCAGGGATGCTCAGAATACACGCTTACATCCTCCTGCTCGTTGATATAAAATAATATGTTAGCCAGGCCTTCCATAATCTGACCGGTGCCCCCATCTTCAACAGCCCACACATTTGCCTTTATATTGATGAAAAATGGTTCTGAATACTCGTATTCTATCACTTGGTCGCCGGCCTGGTACCCCTGGTCATGTGCATGGCCGCTACCATCTGAAACAGCGATTTTTCGGAGGTTCTGTGGATAATCACCCAGCCCTTGCAATTCCGAATAAAATTCATTAAATAATGGATCGGGCCCGGCTATTGCCGATGGAGGATCGGTATAATAATAAAGCAGCATCTGACGGGGCGAAATCCCATTTAACACGTCAAGCAATTCCTGGATGGCAGCATCAAGATCCTTGGCAAAATACAACATGTATTGCAAGCCCAAAGGCATATTGGCACCAGAGTTGGGAGCATCCAACGAAACCATAAGTCCGCAGTGATGATCCATCCCATTGTTCTCCATGTAGGTTAAAGCGTAACGGACAACCAGGCCTCCCATACTCGCACCAACGGTAACCAGTGGATTTTGATAGTCGATGGTGTCATTGACCATTTGAAGGAGTTTCACCATTACAAAAGCATTTTGCTGAATGTAGGTGTAATTATCATGAAAATTCAGTACCACCACATCAAAGCCCTGCGCCCTTAAATCTTCAATTAAATTCTCCTGGTTCATAAATTCATAAATCACATTCCAATCCTGGTCACCAGCGAGGTCAACCCCTTCGCTGATAATAATTGGATGAGTTAACTTTTCGTTTTCCTCTGAAAGAAGCACATAAGCATCTCCCGACCTGACCTCTCCCTCGTATGGGATTTCCCCGCTAACCAACCATGTTGATGTTGGCTCAGGAGCCAAACGCTCAAGCACATTCAAAAACGAGGAACTAAATATTTCCTTTCCATCCGGCAGTAGCGCTTTAATGCTAATCACTTTTTGTCCGGTGGTGGTATAGACATGCGTAAGCATTTCATCAAGAACTAAAGGGCGCCATGAATCCTGCCCATCAAATTTGATGAAATAGGAATGCGGCAGGCTTTCATAATTCGACAAGATCAAATCTTTAGGCAGAATAAAATCCAAACGCTTCCCACTGTAAGTTTTAGCCTTTAGTGCAGCCGAAGCAAAAACAGTTTTTTCAGGAATTGAAATGCCGTCAAAATTCAACCCGCCACGATCGTCAGCATAATTCTCCAAACTTTCGTTCAGATAATTGTAATTGAAAAGCTGAATGCCAATGGGGATAATGTCATCGTTGAGATAATGCTGGGTAGTCGATTTTATATTTTCCCTTGATTTAAAACCCTGAGCTTGTAGGGCAGCCTTATTCAGTTCAAAATAAATTTGCTTCCAGTTTTTTGCTGTGATAGCCGGGGAAGTTTCGGAGCCATCGTACATTTCGATACCTGAAACTGGTACTGCCAAATCGTAAAGAATTCCTGTGTTAACAGCACTTTTGGGCTGAATATTTATTTGTGCAGCAATCAATGTAGGTAGAAAAAGGATGGTAATTAAAAGATATAGGTTTCTTTTCATGATGATTAATTTTCATCAAAAATAGAAAAGCTATTTCAAACATTCAAGGAGGCTTAATATAATTTATGAATTTTGGTGGATAATAAGACCTTGCAGGTTTCTCATTTAGGGATATGCCAGAATTTTATAGCAATGGAACTTTATTAGCAAAAACCTGGAAGGTCTCTACTAATTAAGCCTGGCTTTAAACTCCAGTTAGCCACAGATTGTACAGATTTTCACTGATAAAAATCTGTGTCAAAGTTTAAGCATATTTTGAGAAAGTCCGACTTTATAGATAGACACTAACGAATCAAAAAAGCGATCTACTTACAACTGCGGGTTTACCATCTTACCGATAAAAAGCAGGCTATTGGTAGTTTGCTCGCGGATAGCAAAAATAAAGGGTTTGTTTACCACGATGGGTACAGGCTCATCACCTATTGAAGTCAGCTCAACACCGATGGTGGTAACAGCAGCGGCTTCGGTACCGTCCTCATTCACTTCAACAAAAGTGTTTTGCTTTACAAAACTTACCACCAAACTAGCATCTGAAATTCCTGATAAATTAGCAAGGGCACCGTTGAAAGCATCGGTCATTCCCAGGGATTGTAACATCGCATTCAGCTTCTTTTCGTACTCGAAGGTAAAGCGCGGAAATACCACCGGGACTTCCCAGGGATCAATTTGGCTATCCAATTCAGTTGTCACCTCTTCCCAGGTTTCGGATTCCATATTTTGCAAAAACTCATCCAAATTTGTTTCGGGAACAATAACCACCATCGAGAAGTTTTGCTGGCCATAGAACATTTCAAAGGCCTTATATCCTTCATTTGAAATAGCTTTAACGGGGATATTTCCGTTCATCATTGGAGTATTAACAGTACTTCCGTCATCCAGATAAAACATGTCTTCAACTGTTCCATTTTCATCAAACTGCTGGGTCCAGCTCCCTTTAAAATAAAGAGCATTCATCAGGAACATTACGGCATCCGCAGAAATTTCATTCAGTACCTGTGGGATTTTTCCGTTGGTATTGTCGCTGGCCCACTGGTTCATGGTTTCAAGCGCTGAAGGATTTGCAAAATCGAGGCCTTCAATCCGGGCATCAAAAGCCGACTCCATGGCATCAATATATGGCGGCTTAACCACAAAACCATTCCTGTACCAAACGGCATTTGCAAGTGCAAGTTCAACCTGTGGATCAACTGCCAGTAGTTGACTTACCAGTGATTGATAGGCATCATTGATTTCGTCGGCTGTCATTCCTTCGTAACCCAGCATATCACGGATTTGGGTGTAGGTTTCGCCTTCACATCCATTCAGCAACATGGTAAGTGCGGCACTGGCCGAAAGCGGGGAAAGCATCAGGTTTACATCAGCATCTTCTGTGGAAACTGCGGTGAATAAATCAATACCAAAAGCATTGCTCTTAGTAATTACCTGTGCAGCCTTTTCGGTGAGTTCGATGGGAACAGCCGTTGGATTTTCCTTTCCAGGATTGTCCTTGTTGCAGGCTGTGGCAAATTGAAGCATTAAGATGACGAGGAGAAAATGATAGTATTTCATAAGCATAATTCTGATGGGTGATTTGATGCGGAAAATTCACAATTATAGTGCCAAAAAAACTGGCAAACTATCTGATCACTATTTTTGTAATAGTCCTTTCATCCCCAACTTTTAGCTGCACAAAATACAGCCCTTTTCCATGCTTACTTAAATCGATATTCTTTTTGGAGATACCATTACCAATATTGCTTTTATAAACCTTTTGCCCGAAGGAAGAAAAAATAATACACTCGTATTCCAGCTTATGCTGAGGTAGGTTTATTACAAATCTTCCATCACTTGGATTGGGGCTGATCTGCACTGGTTGATCAGACTTTTCATTAATCCCTGTACAAATATATGCACTAAGTTGCAGGCTCTCCGAAAATTCACCCTCACCACAATCATTGATTGCTTTTACCCTGATTTCCAAATCTCCTTCCCAATCAGGTGTCCATGTAACTGAAACATTTCTTCCGTTGCCATCCACAGTCCCGGCATCCGCAGGGATGATTTCCCAGATATAAACATCGGCATCAGCAACGGTATTAGTATGATACTGATAAGTGATCCCATAGTTTGTGCACACCTCTTGTTCGCCCATTGGAATGTCTGGCGTTACCGGAATATCAATAAACTCTACATCCATTTCATCACTTAATTGCATATTGCCAATTCCCATTGCACTCACAGTCAAAGTCACTTGCCCGGAATTTAAGTCATCCTGGCTTGGCGTATATTCGGACTGTAACAAAGTTGGATCATTAAAAACGCCGGTCCCCGAACTTTCCCACAAAACATCTTCCACAAATGCAGCGATGGCATCTGTAGTAAAATTCCCGTCGATACATGATTCAGCATCTGGACCAGCCCACAGGGTACTAATCATCAATGGGGGAAACGCTATAAAATCAATCCATGCCCGGTCATCGCCGTTGGACACATACACATCTTTTTCGTAAATCCAACGGAAGGTACGCAGTCCTGGATTAACAGGAAAACTCACTTTTTGCCACGCTTCCTCACCAGCCCACTGGTCTTGCATCTGGTTATCGATATAAAACTTCAGGTAGTCATAACCCGCCTCAGAAGAAACCTTCCGGTAAAACGAAATGGTGTCGGGAGCACCCACCAAGACCTGTACTGATATTTCACTTTGTTGCTCATGGGCAATGGTTCCCGACATAATACAATAAGTTCCCTGCTGAGGATCGGTAGAACAAATTTCCCAATCCTGGTTACCATCAAATTGCCAGTCGAAGCTGGTGAAATCGCCAGTTTCAAAATCCTCGGCAATAATTCCAATTTCGCGAATAAATTGCTCAATAAATTCGTAAGCACCAGTTTGGATGATAGATTCCAGCTCCACCAAATCGCCAAACCCTGAATCCGGGTTTACAAGACCTTCAAAAGCCAGCGTGCATGTATGGCTGGGTGAAAGTGGCGGGTGAGTCAATTCACCACTGAGAATTTCGAGATTGGAATTGAGAGAATAACAATTCATGACCAATTCAGGCGAAATGGCATGCCCCAAATTCATCAGGCCAAAAATAAAACTCACCGACTCACCCGGATCCAGCAATCCATTTCCATTGCCATTAGAATCATCAATTACTAAAGACAAAACATTAATATCAGGAGCATTCACAATAAAACTAAAATCAGACTCCCATGTTTCCTGTCCGGCAGCATGAATTTCAATTTCGATTTCATGCAAGTCGGGAATATTATCAGCAATGATGGCATCAAAAGCATCTTCAATAAAAATGGTTTCCCCAGGTTCAAAATCACCAAACTCAACTGCAAGGTACGAAAGTGTGATATACTCGTCACTACAACTCAAGGTAACAATAACGTTCTCAGCCGGCTGATTTCCGAGATTGGTCAAGCCAAGGCCCAGATAAAGCTGCTCTCCATATTCAGGTATTCCATTGTTATTTCCATTTTCATCATTTATCTCAAGGTTTTCGAAAATTACATAGGGTTGATCAGTAATTACAGAAATACTTTCGTTATAGGGAGTTTTATTGTGGGCAGTAATGGATATTGAAATCACATCGCTGATCCCCAGGGGCTCGAAGAATTCAACCGTGGCATTACCGTTCTCATCTGCCAGTGCCCGACCAATCAGCACATCATTCTGTACCAAGCCAATCCTAGCATAAGGAGCATCTGTCTCCACCTCCAACTCATCCGAACCTATAGGAATGGCCTGCAGGTAACTAAGTACAAAATCCTCAGGCTGGGCAGTCCAAATATCCATACTTGGGTCGCCAAACAAAATGGCTTCGTAAGCACACCAACGGACTATTTTATTGTTATTGATATAAGCTGCGTTATCCTCTTTCGAATCAGCATTTGCCACACCAACCTGGGTAAAATCTTCCCCAAAAATGGCATCGTAAAATTCGCGGTCGAGGTATTGTGATCCACCATTGGTACTGTTGCTCTGGTACCAACCGTACCGTGAGTTACCAACAGTGGCAACCTCCGCAGTTTCGATGGTGGTGATCTTTTCAGAAAAGCAATCGCTTGTATAACTGCCTGATGATCCGCGGTTGTCGATAGCACCATTATAGCAGCCTTGTGAATACCCCACTACAAATCCACGTGTGATCCCATCATTCTGAAAATTATTGGTGTTGACATCGCTGGTGTACATCTTCATGTTATAGGTTACCGAGGAATGGCCCAGGTGGTTGAGCAGGTTACACCCGAAGCTGTTAAATTCTGCAAAAACATCGCCTTTGTTCCAGTTCCCACTCATTTCGTAAAGTCGGTTCACATTAAAATTATCAGAAACGCCGGCAGTTACATAACCAAAATTGGAACTTCCGTTGGCAACTTCATCTTTATAATTACCACCCCAGGTATTGTCATCAAGGGCCTCTCCTACCATCAATGCTTTGTCGATATCTGCAATTACAGGGCTCTCCTGGTACAGCATATGTTTATTAATTATATTTTCCAATTCAGAATAATTGTCGATACAAAAGCGACCAATATACACTTCGGCCAATAAATCTTCTTCTCCCGGTTCGCCATACTTCCCGTCACCATCCAAGTCCCAGTTCCCGTCGAGACAGCAGTAGTACATATCCGATGGAATATCATCATCGATAGTACCGTAACCGGTATCTACATAAAATCCACGGTGGGGGACGATATTGTCGTTTTGACTTCCGGGATCAGCATCCCCACCAAGGATCACGTATTCCACCCCTTTGTTTTCATAAAAATCCTTTATGCAGTTCCTGATCTTCTCCTGGTTATCAGCACCGGGATAATTGGTGTAAATTTCTTCGGTAGCAATGGTTTCGACAATAAATCCTTTAGCAGTTTTATATTCGATATAATTATCAAAAGTTGACAGGAACATCTCTCGGCTTATGATGAGCATATCGATCTGATCGTAATCCCTAATTTGAGAAAAGCTGTATTCAGCAAGCATTTCAGGATTCTGAACCATTTTGTTAATCCTGCTTTTTGTTAGTTGGGCCTGAACTGCAGGAACAACAATTTCAGCATCAGTGGGGGCAGTTTCTATTTCCACTTCGATGGAGGTAACATATTTAAAGGAATTATCACCAGGCAAATATTCGATGGGGCAGATATTGAATAATGCGATGGAATATCCAGCCATGAACTGCGTGGACAATCCACTAACTGGTATTGCGGGAAATGGTGCTTCAGACAAATAAATACCAGGATCAGGAATCGGTTTATAATCTGAAGGTGCAGGTTGCGAAATGGGGAAAGGCCGGGAAGCAGGAAGGATCCGGACATCCCTTTTTACTTCAGAATAGTTGATCGTGAGAATATTTATGGCACTGGCTTTTGTTCCCTGTGGCAACAATACCTCGCAACCCAGGTAGGGAAGGAAAGGCTGCCCCTCCTCGCCCATGTTTATACATCCGGGAATATTCAGTTCAATAAATCCATCCTGGGATTGACTAATTTGTGGATTATCGATAATGTAAGTGGTACGGATGGTTTGGCCTGTGAGGAATGTTGAAAGTGTGGTAGCAAGCAGAATGAGCAGTAAACTTTTTTTCATTTTAAAAGAATTTTGATGAGTAAATGAGTGTGTTCAGTATGATGCGCTAAAATATAAAATAATCAAACCCATTCGATATGAAGCTACAATATGGAAATGATCTTAATAATATTTTAGATGGAAAATCAGAAGAGAAGTAATTCCGTTGGGCGTTGGGAGTTTTGCGTTGGGCGTTTAAAACCCATTCAACTCCATCAGCACCGTTGGAATTAGCAGCAAGAAACCAAGTATTATCAGAACGATCATAAATGGGGTAATCCACTTTACCCATTTGTCGTAGGGGATTTTAGCGACGCCCAATACGCCAATCAGCACACCGGATGTTGGGGTAATCATGTTTGTAAAGCCATCGCCGAACTGGAAAGCCATTACCGTGGCCTGACGCGAAACTCCGATGAGGTCGGAAAACTGCGACATGATGGGCATGGTAAGTGCTGCCTTGGCCGAGCCGGATGGGATCATGATATTGATCAAAGTCTGGAAAACATACATCATCCCCACCGAGGCAATTTCGCCCATATTTCCCATCGACTCAGAAATGGAATGCAATATGGTATCGATGATATGGCCGTTTTGCAAAATGATAATGATACCACCTGCAAGGCCAACCACCATCGCTGCCGATAAAATGTCTTTTACCCCTTCGATAAAAAGACTGGTGATTTTATTTGGCGAATAATTCATAGCTGCACCGGCTGCAATCCCCATGGCAAAAAACAGTGTGGCAATTTCCATCACATACCAGCCATAGCCCATCACCCCAACAATCAGATAGAGAATGGTAAACATCAACAAATTCAATACAAAAAAATGGGCCGACTTTCGGAGGGACAGAATACTTGTTATCAGGTAAACCACCGTTAGTACAGGTATAACCGGAAGGGTTGACGAGGAATTACCAACTTTCAGGATTGTTTCAGGCATGATAAAAGAATAGATTACCATCACCACAAGTATAACCAAAAATGTAATCCATGCTGACATTGGCGTACTGTACTTTATATTTTCAATATCCTCTTCACTTCCCTTTTTTCTCCAGTATTCATCAACCTCATAAACGGGTGAACGTTTGGGATCTTTCTTGATTTTTGCTGCATATCGGAGTATCCATGCAATGCCAATCACATTGATCACAATCCAGCAGAAAAAGCGGTATTCAATCCCTGAAAAAAGTGGTAAATCCGAAAGCCCCTGGGCAATACCGATGGTGAATGGATTGAGCAGCGCCCCGGCAAAACCAAGTCCGGCAGCAACAAAACACATCGACACACCTACAATGGAATCGTAGCCCATAGTGATGGCTAATGGGACAAAAATGATGACAAAGGCAATGGTTTCTTCACTCATGCCAAAGATAGCTCCAAATAGACTAAACATTAGCATAATGAGGGTAATAATGATATTATCGATCCCCAAAAATTTGAGCGCTTTATGGTGTTCCAACTTCTTTGTAAATCCCAGAAACGAATAAATACCTACATCGATGGCACGGCTGCTGTTCATTATCCAGAATGCCCCGCCAATTAAAAGGATGAATGCGATAATGTCGGCCTTATCCACAAAACCATCAAAAATAGCTGAGAAAATTTCCCAGGTTTGGGGCTGGCTTTCAATGGTGGTGAAGGAATCACTTTTGATAACTTCACGTTGCGACTCGCCCACCTGCACAGTGATGCGTTCAAACTCTCCTCCGGGAACAATCCAGGTGAGGATAGCCGAAAATACGATGATGGCAAAAACGATGACGTAGGTGTGGGGGATTTTAGTTTTTTTGAGCATGAAAATATAGTTATTGGGTTTAAGGTTTGTCTGATATCCCTTTATTATGCTTAAGTAATTTCAAGAATACCCTTCCCTTGTCTGTAATCTTATATTGTTGTTTAGTGCTGGTAGGTTTTTCAGGGATAGTCCTTAAAATCAATCGGTCATTCAATAATTGAATAATAATTTGATTTAATTGCTTTCATTAATGTATTGAATAATTAGCTTACTGCGCTAATGTAAACCTCAAACTAATGCCGCCATTGGTAGTTGAATTCCTGAACTGTGAGGAAACATAAGGGTTGTTGATTACCTTATCGAAAAACAGCCTGATATTCAAACGTTGGCTCACCATATAATCAGCAGAGGTATTGATGGAGTAAACCCTTTGGCCTGTTGAAATTTGGTTGATGTCTTCGTCTATCCTCCGGAGCACTGTTTTGTTGGTCCTGATTGAAAAGTCGGCGCGTAAATTCAAATCACTTTTAATATTTTGGCGGCTACCAGAACCACCCATCGACCGGACGGCAAACTTCACATCTTTTATCCTGTAGCCGGCACCAACTACAAACTCGTTGCTGGTTACTTCGGTGAGCTGGTTATTCGAAAAACTCATCGACAAATTTCTTGACTTTTTAATCTCGAATTTAGTCATCAGGCTGTTTACCCAGGTCATATCAAAAGTAATCAGCGGGCTGAATTGTTCCACGATGCTCACCATGTTAATTTCATTTTTAGAAATAAAATTATCATTCGCATTAAAAGTGGATGGATAAGGTTCATCAGGAGGGTAGAGTGAATTTTGCTGAAACGAACCTATGCTGTAAGAACTTCGATAGCCATGGGTTAG
>Ga0208900_1001428_pt1 | contig 12700 bp, 12 predicted proteins | sample AntAceMetag02UKK_FD_184763 | JGI IMG/M metagenome (GOLD analysis project Ga0208900, IMG submission 184763) | Saline lake microbial communities from Ace Lake, Antarctica - Antarctic Ace Lake Metagenome 02UKK (SPAdes) (version 2) | ecosystem: Environmental > Aquatic > Non-marine Saline and... | reverse complement strand
AAGCCTCATTGAGCTGCCTGAAGGTTTTGATATCCCCTTTGTTTTCAGAAACCGCTTGAATAATCTGCTGTTCCCAGAAAAGTTTCCAATCTGATTCAGAATGATTTTCATCCCGAAATCGTTCCAGGCCTGTTTTAAACCCATCATAATCAAACTGATCAAACAAGGACTGATTCTCTTTCAGCTTCATGATAACCGGGGAATCTCCCGGGATTTCACTGGAACGAAGTATGGGAAAAAAATCAGCATCAATTATTGTCTTATCTGGATTAATTCGGTCACAGAATTTTTTATAGGTCATAAATCCTGTCATGCGCATAAAATGAAATGTTTTTCCAGACCCTTTGGTACCAAGAGATACCACCAAGGGCAACGAGTTGAAGTACTGTCTGGGAAATTCCTTGAAAAAATTGGTTTTTAAAAAATCTTCAGATTCTGTGTTTTCCGCAAAAACATATTTTGAGCAAAACGCTTTTAATTTCCTCACCGGCGAAAGTCGTTGGTCCTCATCTGTAATGACGTCTTCCACGATTTCCTCAGGCTCGTTAATTTCCTGAAAATAATCTTTAAAAAAATCAATTAAAGAGCCAGCATTATCCCATACATCCTCCCATGAGCGGACATTGAGCAACTCAGTTTTAAAGGGAGTTGCCTGGATTGAAATGGGTTCTGAGAGTAATTCTGAATCAGAATCCAGCCCAGAGTCACTTTCATTTTCAAATATAATGTTTTCAAACCGAGCCTTGGCTTGTATTAAACGATTTTCATCCTGATCCAGCGGAACCATGGAGACGATGATCTCCGGCAGCATTTTTCGCTGTACTTTGGAACCGGTTTTGTTCAACTTGATCATCTCCTTTAAAATCAATTCCGTTCCATACAGGGACTGTTCCGAAAGGGTTGTAACCAGGAATCGGTCAATATGGGGATCAAGCAAAAAAGGGGCGCTTAACTCGCTGATTCCCGCTCTTAAATCAATAAAAACATAATCGGCATCAATCTGTGTGGCCAGCTTATCAATACTTTCACGCAATTTCCATGGGTTGTCGTCCTGGGAAAGGTGTTCTGGCCTGACATTGATCTGGAACAGGTCAAGGGGACTGCTGAAAGCAGGCATAACATATATTTTCAAGTCATCAACAACATGTTCGAACCGCTTTATTTCCTGGGCAAAATAATCGATCACTTCATCTGTTGTGTATCCGGTCTCAGGATCTGAGTATTGTATGGTATCCAGAAACTGGGTAAAACCAACCTGGGGTGCCCCACCGGCCCTATTTTTCTCCCAGAAAGTGATTCCCGGTGCTTCAAGATCCCCGTCAATCACCAATACCTTTTTCTGGATACCCTTTGCCTTGATGACGTCGTTAAGAGATTTGATCATTGCTGCCAAATGAAGGGTCCTTCCCACACCGCCCTTAAAGGAATGAAATGCAATAATCTTATTCTCAGGTTCAGGTACTTTGGATAAGGCTGCATCGGAAAGAAAAACCTTTGAAAAATAGAGATGATCAAATCTCGGCCTTTCCTGAATTTCTATATGATCTGCGATACCGATTTCAATTGTTATATCCAATTCAGAACGAGCGATATCCAGGTAGATTCTATCTTCCTTTGAATTATAGGTATCCGGATTTGGGAACCAGTCGGCAAAGGCTTTCTGTACGATATTTTTATCTTCCTCCAATTGTTCAACAACTATTTCATCTGGATAAAAATGAATATTTTGAATACCTTTGGGAAATATTCTGAAGTTATCCGTCTCTTTTCGAATTTTGCTTTTTACATCCAGCCAACTTAATAATTTCATAAAACCAACGCCTCCTGTAACCAGGAATCTATTTTTTTCAATTTGATTTCAAGTTTGTTTTTTTCTTCTTGTATATGAAATGTCCCCCCATATCTCAATGCCTGATGCAAATCTATCATTGAGACGGTTTCATTCGCCTTGGAACGGGTCTGGAACTGAAAATTTTCAGGAAGATGATGGGGAGAATGAAGTTGGGTTAAAAGAAATCTCAAATCATGGCTGAGGCTTCCTGTCCCCTCATTTTGCAAAAGTTTAAATGTGTCTTTTATGTTTTTACGCTTGAGTAACAGGGCTTTGATACCACACTCAATGGCGTATAAAAACAATAACAATTTCGCATTGGAACCGGAAAGATTTTTTTGGCACTCCTGTTTCAGATGCCTGTAGGATTTATCCAAATTTTTCTGGCTGACATGAATCATGATTTATTTCCCGAAAGACTTATGTTATTTTCGTCGGCATATCTTCTTTTGAACTCATTGAATGGTATAGAAAAGCTGCTTCCAGAAAAAGATAGCAGGTCTGTATCTTTTTCAAATGTGACTACAAGAGAAGAATTTATTGCAGTTGCCCCTTGAGGAATAATAGAGCTTATGAGTGTCCTTTCATTGGTAGAATGACACATGTCACGATTCACATACCTAAATTTACTGGTAATTCGTGCTTCAGTATTATTAAATACCCAATTTTTCTTAATATTATTGTATTTATCTAAATCTTTTTTTTTATTACCAGGTCTATAAACCGATCGTGGATAAAAGTTTGCAGAAATATCGGTAAGATCAATATCATCATAATCATTTTTTTTAGAATAATCTGTTCTGGGAGACTTCATTAGAGGATTTGCAACATAATAATGAGGGCCTGAAATAACCCAATCATCAGAGTTAGCTGGAGTAAAAGTAGGTGTTGTCGTTCGTGTAATAAAACCATCCCTTTGTGCATACGTTTCGCTAAATAAAACAGAGGGCATCCAAGTATCTTCAATGTCTATAAGTTTCGTAGGAAAAAGAGAAAACTTTTTTAAAACTCTTAATATTTCTAATGAATGGACATGAGGCAAACGGGACTGATCCGTTTCCTGATTATCTTTTTCAAATAATAAAACAAATGATTTTAATTCCTCATTAGTGATACGCACCACCCTATGTTGGTGTCCTATAGTCTGCCATTTCCCTTCTTCTGTTTTAAATCCCGGGACTGGATCACTTTCTATTTTATGCTTCAAGCAATTTTTTATAGTCTTGGGATGAAATAGATTTGAAATACTATCGAATTGAATAGATTGTTTCGGAACAGCATCAAAAATATTGAGGCTAAAGATTTTATGGTGATCAACATCCTGAAATAAATACAACTCATTTTTAAATTGGAAATGCTTAGAAAGTCTCTGATAATATGATTTTCTAAAATTACCTCCTACATGATCATCAAAAACTCCTTCCTCGTGAATTAATCCTCCAATACCGGTAATGGAAAGGTACTGCCAAGATAAAAAAATAAAATTTTTATATAAATTGCATTGTACACCTAAAAGTGATGGAAAGCATCTAACATTGCCTAAGTACTTTATTATTCCCTGGCTTTTCCTAAATTGGAATGAATAGATATCAAGGAATTTCTGATTATCAATTAGTTGATTTTGAAAAGAGTTTAACTGAGCACTTTTAGACTCTTTAACCCCTAATACTGGCTCTATTTCATATAACACTGGCGCATAAAACCATTTTACATTAGCCCACGGCGGATTACCTATAATCAAGGAGAACCCTCCTTTGACTGATGGGCCAAGTATTTCCGAAAAAATTAATTCCCAATGATGAAAATTTTGTTCTTCAGCGATCTCCTTACCAATCCCATACCAGGAAACAATCCCTGACAATATCTCTGTATCAGGTATTTCTTCCTTGGCCGCATCAAACAAGCCCTCTATGTCAAAATCAAACACCGTTGACAAGAAACTTTGAAGATTTTCAGTCGGCGGCTTGTCTCCCAACAGGATTTTAGCGGCCTCAAGAAAACCTGTACGTCTCGGCAATCTTTCAGTCTGATCAAGGGGCCAGAACCACAGAGAACACCAGGTATCCATAATCAACTTTAACCGTTGAAAACTTCCACTGGTTGCTTCAAGATTTTGTTTGATACGCTCCTGTTCTTTCAAGGATGGCCCTTTTTCAAGGGCTTGTTTGGAGTCTGAAGAAACTGGCCATACAGAAGCCGTGCAAGCTGTTACTGCAAGGGCCACGGCCCTCTGTTCAGAGTATTGAATCCAGTGCTCATCAATCAGTTTTGATATCTCAATGGCCCGGGATACATCCTCTTCATCCCATTTGGTTTTAACTTCCCGGGCAATCCAGGCCCTGGCATCATCACAGGAAGTAAGATCAAATTTTTTCATGACCTTGTCTTTATGAGTGGGGATCATATCCTCATCAAAAACCAGAAAATGATAAATTTCGTCCTTTTTCCTTTTTTCGCCGGGTTTTAATAAACGCGGTACAGCAGAATTCTTACCAAAATGTCGGCCCTTTATTAATTGTGCCTTTGTCCAGACACTTCTCCTTGCCCCGATTAGAGAATTCCCGCACCGGAGTCTCAAACCAAACCAGGGCGTTGCGCCGGGCTTGTAGATATCCGGCTGCCCATTTTCCCCTTCTTTGATCAAAAGTCTGTGGATACTGCCCAACCACAGGGATAAGGCCCCCAGTTCAACAGCAGTGGCATTAAGATCCACCCCATAGACATTCCGGGTGGCAATATAGTGCTGAACACGCCTGATTTCATCCTGGAATCTTGCGGGTTCAATCCTCTGGTTGATCTCCTCCTGCTTCAATTCCAGATATCTTTTTGCGAGCTGATGTGTAGCTTCGTTTAAAAAAGCCCCACTTCCCATGGCCGGTTCACAGATCTTCAAATCAAGAATTTTATCTGCATCGCAAGGCCCATAATCTTTGAGCAGTTCCCTTAACGCCTCTTCAACCAGGCATTTTGTAAGCACTTCCGGTGTGTAATATGAGGCACTCTGCTCCCGGTCAATACCTGAAAGATGGAGAATGAAAGATCCTTTGGGGTACACTCTGTGCTTATCATTGATCTGTTTAACTTCATCGGTTTTAAACTCTTCCAGCCTTTCAGCACCCACAAACCAGGTCGGGGTTTTCTTCTCTGTCCATTTCTTTCCGGCCGGTTTAACCTGGATCAGGTCTTTATCGGCAAACATGCCTTTATATGAAAGCAAGCCTTCATATACGGCCCCCAACTGGTTGATGCCAAGCTCCGCATAGTTTACCCGTCCAATTTCTCTGGACCGTTCTCCAGGGCTCAGGGACAATAATTTAATTACCTGCTGAAGACAACGGTTTGACATCAGCTTACCGGTTTCCTGGATGGGATGAAATCCGGCATGAGGGTTGGCCTCGGACAAATATTTATATCCCTGAAGGAAAAAATCCTTGTCCGTAAAGAGCCTGAACCGTTTGCTTTGTGAACTTTCTGAGAAATCGACACTTGGCGGGTCTTGCGGTTGTAGCTCATCGTCCAAAGAGAAAGCGACTTCTTTCAGCATGTTTTCCAAAAAATCCGCCTCTGAAAAGTCATCTGAACTTTTTGTAGCAGGGGTATCCAGCACATTGAGATTGCCTGATAAAATTCCTTGATCGGCAATGTATTCTTCTTCCTGCTTTGAGTCGTATAATTTGAGGACACTTTCTCCAGAACGTCTTAATGAGTTGATCTCTTCAACCTTATCAATCAATCTCTCAAATATGGCCTTATCCCCTTTTAATAGTCCCTGATCCGTATCAACCATAAGGTATCTCAATACCGGGGATTGCTCTTGTCCCAGTCGATCAATTCTGCCATTTTTCTGTATTAAGGTGATAATGGACCAAGGCAGATCAAAATGAATAATATGATGACATTCATGGTGAAGGTTTATCCCTTCGGATGCAACATCTGTGGCGATCAACATTCTAATGGGAGAGGAACCCGTTGCAAAGCCTTCCACCGTGTGCATCAAATGGGTATCCTTAGAGCATTTCATCAAGATTTCAAATTCGTGGTTCATTAATCCCTTGGGAAAAAGCTCAGACATTATTGTTTTCCTTTGCAAAAAGATAAATTTATCACAACACCGGCCATCTGTCATGAACACATATAGGCAAGATTCTACAAAAGTGTCAATAACTCAAATATTCTATCTTCTGCACAACAAAAAAATACATTAAGAATTAAATCCGCCTATTATTGAATTGTCTCAGAAAGCGGCAGTGTAATTGTAAATTGTGCCCCCTTTGAATGATTGTTAACGGTGATGCTGCCCTGCATCTCTTTTTCCACAATCATTTTGGCCATATAAAGCCCAATACCCCAATGACTATCCGGGCCCTTACATCGGCCATACAGGTCAGTTCTTGGGCCATGGGATCAATATTCCTCCTCGTCTTTACCCCCCTCATTAAAAACCAGCACACTTTTTTGGTTACGCTCAGCGATCTGTTTTGCCGCGCTTGCCGGAACAATCTCAAATTTACCCTCCAGCTTTACAATGGCCAATTGCCCGGAAGTGAGTTGTTTTATGATTTTCTCAGACAAAAACAACTTTCTAATCCGCTTTCCCACGACAAAGTTGTATGGCTCATCATCGTCACGTTCTTCCAGGGTCAACCGGTTGGTCAAAATAAGCTGTCGTACCTGGGCTGCATTTTCACGCCTCTTTTTTTCCTCATTGCGTTTCCGGTTGAGTTCCCGATTGCGCTCCTCATAAGCCAGGCGTTCTTCCCGGGCAATGCTGCTTTCTTTGATTTCAGGGGAAGGTTTTTGCCCCTTTGTCTTATGTTTGGTCACCCGTTCTTCATGTTTGACCTTTTTTACCTGTTTCTTGCTGACCAGTCCGGCCTTGAGAAGCTGTTCCTTAAGCGAGTTGCCCATACAAATTCCTCATATAAATCGTCATGGCAACGCCACAACACGGTTTTAAACTCCATGCGTTACAACGCCTTAAACGGAGTTCTATGTCAAATAATATCATCGTTGGGTATGTTTACTTTACCCTCTGCCACAACCTGAAAATTTCTTCCACCTGTCCGGGGTTTATCATGAATGGAACTCCTTAATTGTCATAATCACGCCCGAATATTCTTGGGTTTCCGACGTTCCCGATTCATCCATGAAACTATTTTTCCCCATTGCCTATTTTGACAATTCCAACACCATCCCTTCTTACACTATTTTGTTGGTTTTGTGAACTTGTAAGTCTTCACCGTTTTACCCGAACCCGTTAGACAAGTGTATCCCACCCCTCAATACCGGCACCCCGGCCACCTGGCAAACCACATTATTTTTTTGGTCATTTGACCATTATTTTCCTTGACACACCAATATATGACGCCTATATTATAAACAAATGCTCATTTAAAACCTATAAAGGAACGCTTATGCCACGGCCCAAACATCCAAGGACCATCCACGCGCACCCCTCGGTTGAGGGGTTCAGACCCAGAGGAAAGGGACAAGAAAAAGAGATTATCCTTTCCGTGGAAGAATTTGAAGCCATCCGACTCGTTGACTTTGAAGGTCTGGACCAAACCAGGGCCGCCGATTTAATGGGAATATCCCGCCAGACCTTTGGGCGTGTACTCAAATCGGGACGTTTTACCCTTTCCAAGGCCCTTGTTAAGGGGCTTCATCTCAAAGTAACGGGGGGATGTTATAAAATTCGAGGCAACAGACATGGTCATGGCCATGGCAATGGGCTGGGCAATCAACGACGCAGACAAGGGGCCATTGAGCCCATGGAACAGCAACTTATATCAGGAGGTAATGTCATGGTTGAAAATAATGAAACAGATGGACAGAAAACAAAAAACACTCCCCCCCCGGAAAGCGGTGGCGGACAGGGAAAAGGAACGGGTCAGGGCAGTGGCACAGGTCAAGGACAGGGTCGCGGCAGAGGACTCGGCGGCGGTAAAGGAGATGGCAGTTGCCGCAAAAAAGACGGTGGTATGGGTAGAGGTCTTGGCGGTGGCAAGCGGGACGGCGGCCGTGGTGGCCAGTAAGCTTAATATGTATATCATAAGTACCCATACATAGTTTTTCAGTATTCTATGAACATATATAATTGATATTTATGAATTTTATCCCGAAGAATATTTGCTCGGGTACTTACCAGACATGGTAGCCAGATAACACACTCCAGAATCCCCTGGAAACGGGATTATCGAGCAAAAAAATCCCGGTTACCGTGTAATAGAACCATATAATAAGGATCTGGTTCCAACTTGGACCCCTTATTGACCGGGGGTAAAAATGAGAACCAGGCCCATTTAAGGAAAGGAGACACATTATGCCTGGATTTAATCAAAGAGGACCCATGAATGAAGGACCCATGACCGGACGTGGCATGGGACAATGCAGTGGAGCGTACACCCAGGATACGGGCGCACCCGCATACGGTTACGGCCAGGGGCGTGGTATGGGAATGGGAAGACGAGGAGGCCAGCCTCTCCAGCAAGGCATGGGCAGGGGTATGGGCAGGGGTATGGGCAGGGGTGCCCAGATGCAGATGACACCTCAAGCAACGCCCCCACCCACCAAAGCATCCCTGGCTGCCAGGGCCCAGCAACTGGAAACAGAGCTGGAATCCATCCAAAATGCATTGAAACAGATGGGCGCTGAATAAAAAAAGGGGACAGACCACGATTTTTGGGTCTGTCCCCTATTTTTCATTTTTAATCCCTAAGCTGTTCGGCAAGTAAGGGAGTTCATAACAAATAATTCCGGTGCTGATCTGCGTGGGGTGTCCAGCCCAGCACCAAGATTCACGGTGGCTCAGCCGCCGTACAAAGAGAAATTGCTTAAAACTCCTTTTTGGCATCAAGAAGTGCACTTTAAGCCCTTATTTGTCCATATTTTTGATAATATTATCTATAAAAACAAAAACTTATCAGGTCGCGGTAGGAATGCCGGTTTCCCGGCACCCCCCGCACAGACCCCGCTAAGACCCGCTAAGCAGACCCCGCTAAGATTGACATCCGTTCCCATCATGCGTATAATAGGAACAAATGAACTTTAAATGGGGAATAATTATGCCTAAAACACGTCTTAATGTAAGTCTTGATCAGGACCTGGCCGATTTCGCCAAGGTTTTTGCCGTTGAAAACCGTACATCTGTTGCAGATATGATCACCCAGTACCTACTGGTCCTGAAGCGTCGTGTCGAAGGCGAATACGTGGAAAATGTATTTGGCCATCCCGCCTTTCAGCAGGCCATGGAAAACGCACAGACCAAACTACGCACCGGATCGGCACAATGGCATTCATACGATGAGGTTTTTGGAGAATGATGGAAACAATATTTGAAGCTGCATTCCTGAAATCCGTTAAAAAACACGCCTCGATAAAAAGACTGGTTCGGAAAAAGGTGGATATGATCATTGAAAACCCCATTGCCATGGGAGAACCGTTGAAGGGGAATTGGCAGGGTTTTTATTCATGTCCGGTGAAACGCAATTTCATCATCATCTACCTATATTGTGAGGTGTGCAGAAAAAAAGGAGACGATGCTGTGGTGGACTGCTTGGATTGCTTGGACACCCCGGACAAGACTCTCAAATTCGTTCTACTTGGCCCCCATGATGTTGCCTATGGAAGATAACTATTTTTTCAGCCGCCAGCACCTGCCAAATGCCAAACTCCCCCCAAAATATTAATCGAGGTCAGACCCCGCTATGGAAAAATATGCTTGGCGGTTGTTGCACAGTAACTTATTCAGGCGCGGAGCGCCGGGACAAGGTGCTGGACGAAATCAGCACCGCGTTTCACGGTGGCGCAGCCGCCGTACAAAAAGGAGATACTTTACCCCCCCAAAAAACACCAATAAGCCAAGCTTGACCCCACGTTTCACGACCATGAACCTGCCGGTGTCCACTCTTTTTCTTCAGAGGCACCGTTGATTACCGGAGCTAAAAACGATTCAACCTCAGTCGCGATGTCTTGGAACGAAGCAGGAACATGATCCTGTTTCAAGCGTTTACGGAAGGCGGCCCACATGCTTAGGCGTGAAAATATGAAATCTGCTGAAAAAGTTTCGATAGGCTGGCTTAATTCTGTCCCGCGCTGTTTAAATGTAAGCTTCACAGCTTCTGCAAGATTACTGAGTTCAAATCGGAACTGACGTGACAACAGCCAAATATCATAAAAATCCTTCATGCGACTGTTCAGGTGGCCAAGCTTTATCATTGCCTCAAATTTCTCGGCAATAGCACTTTCCCGGCTGTAACATAGTAAAGATGGTGCCGGAAAATCCAACATACATGGCAGCTCTGCCTTTTCAGGTTCCGGATAGACTATGTCTCCGAAACCAATATCTATTTGCATACTAATTCTGGCTGTTCCTAAGAAACCGCTAAATCTTACTCTGATCCCTTCGTAGTCGGCATCTTCGGTTATTCGTTCAGTCCGGATCGATTCCGAATCAAAAAACAGTCCATCAGGATCAACTTCAACAGCGAGGATATCACAAATTTGTACGATGATATTTGTCTCTTCATTCCCTGTCTTAGCAAGCATGTCAATATCCATAGTCGACCTGAACTCCGGCGAATTCCAAGCCCGGAGCATGAGTGCCCCTTTCAGGATATAGTGTTGTGCATGACTTGATAGAGAAAGGCGGTACAGAAAACGTTCCATTGCATAATACTGAAGGAGTTCATTAAAAGACCTGTTGTCTTTTTTCGACCGATTGAAAAGACGTTGTTTTACCGAAGCGGATATGTTTTGGCGAGATGTCATATATTTGCCTCCAAATAAGGAAACACAATTTTATTCACGCGACAAATCCTGGCGTACTCCAGAATCTTTTTATGATCGAATTTCATTCTGATTTTGTAGAGTTTCAGAGCCTCAAGCACGACATCCATTCCAATTTTGTTCCGAAATTTAAAGCAGTCTGCCAGTGTTTTTTCCGGGCTGTAAACCTTGACGGTAACGCCATCAATTTGATGGCTCTCAACGCCTGCCTGAAACGACCCTGCAGAAAATTTATGAAATTGCATTGGTGGATAGTGGATCACAGGTGGTTTGCTATCCTTTGGTATTGCGACAGAAACTTCGTGGGGAATCTGTGTTGTAATTTCATGGAAGGACAGTGCTGATATAAGGCAGATGACCGAAATGGGGATTCTGGTGGCAACAATAACAAGGTCGGGGTTTGAAACGGTTTCAATCTCCGCCAGTCGGTAGATCCCTCTGGAGATCTGCTCAAGATCTCCCATATCCCGCAGCTGATAAAGCGTTCTGGGATGTATTCCGGCCTGAACCGCCTCAGATGTTTTAATCATCCCTCCGCCTTCATGAATGATCAGCCTGGCCTTTTCACAGGCGCTGCTCTTGTTTTTCTTTTTGATCATGGATAATAAGTTCCCTATATCTTTACAAGTAGGGTAGATACTATCCCTTTTAATAAAAAAAGCAAGTTAAATTATAGGAGTGCGGGCTTAGAAGGCTGATCCCACTATACCTGACCCCGTTATGCCCTTGCTTAAAAGCCCTTTTTTGGCATCAAAAAGTACGCTCTAAGCCCTTTCTTGCCCATAATTTTGACAATATTACATATAAAAACAACGACTTACCGGGGTCAGACCCGGTTATAATCAAAATTTGAGCCATTGACTGAATTGACTCAAACCATATTTTGGGTTCATCTTGTTTGGGTTTATAGTCACCTTTGGCGATGGCAAGAGTTCTTTTAACATAGTCTTCCCTGGAGATGATACCAACTTTCATGGCCTTAACAGACATTACACACCTCGTGATTCTAAAATAGCATTGACATCGTTCCAAAAATCTTCAAGAAGCTGACACGCACTCTCAAATTCATATGAATATACGGATGATTTTCGATGTTTATGGTCCCAAACGTCTCGCCTGCCAGAAAATTTCTTTTTTTGGGGAGGCTTTATCCCATGGGCATTGTCATATCCAAATTGATCTCAATAAAAATACCATCTAACAAGGCATATGCGCCCCGTCTTAAATGTTCTGAAGAATCTACGGTAAGGCTGAAATATGAAAGAGTGTCTTTTTCTTCATACTCAATGTCTTCGACGGTCTCTTCATTGTAGTATTCAGCTTCGTTTAAGATATGCTTTATTTTGTCAAGATTGGCTTTTTTAACAAGGCTGAAATAAATATTTTTATATCCTGATTCTTTCACAAAAACTCCATTGTCGGGGTCAACTCCATATTGTCGGTATTGTCGGGGTCTGACCCAGTCAAATTGCTTTGAAAAAACTCAATTTTATCTCTTAAACCCCACTTTTCGGGGTCAAAAACAGCATTTTAAGGTTCACCTGGGTCAGAAGCTGGGGTCAGGCTTGGCTTATTGGTGTTTTTTTGGGGGATAAAGTATGGGGGCTTTAGTTGATTATGTGGAAGATCCTTGTTCCGCGTGGTTACCTGTTTTTCCAGTAACCTGGTTTTCTATGCAGGTGCATTACCGCCATAATTCTGATATCGTCACCAATAACTCGGTAGAGAATTCCGTAGGGAAATTTGTTTGTGAGACAACGCCTTGTTTTTGCATCAATACCTGACCATGCGAATGGATATTCACATATTCGTTCTATTGTGGCGGAAACTTCCTCTAAAAATCTCAACCCCAAACCTGGCTGGCATTCTTCATAATATTCAATTGCTGCAAAAAATTCTTTTTCAGCAGTTTCATGGAAATTGTATCTCATTTTCCGAACCGTTTTTTAACTTTTTCGAAAACCTCTTCCCCTGAAATGAGTTTCGCTTCTCCACGATCAAGTTCTTGACATCGCCGTTCGACTTCTATTGACCATGCTTGATCAATATCCTCATGAGTAGGTAAATTTGTGCTGACAAGTA
>Ga0208900_1001425_pt1 | contig 12713 bp, 8 predicted proteins | sample AntAceMetag02UKK_FD_184763 | JGI IMG/M metagenome (GOLD analysis project Ga0208900, IMG submission 184763) | Saline lake microbial communities from Ace Lake, Antarctica - Antarctic Ace Lake Metagenome 02UKK (SPAdes) (version 2) | ecosystem: Environmental > Aquatic > Non-marine Saline and Alkaline... | reverse complement strand
GTTGAAAGTTGAAAGTTAAAAGTTGAAAGTTGAAAGTTAAAAGTTAAAAGTTAAAAGTTAAAAGTTAAAAGTTGAAAGTTAAAAGTTGAAAGTTGAAAGTTAAAAGTTAAAAGTTAAAAGTTAATTGTTAATTGTTTTTTAGTTTTAGATAAGGCATGCCTTGTCTCTACATTAATCTCTCCCCTCTCATCTCTCCCCTCTAATCTCTCCCCTCTAAACTCTAAACTCTAAACTCTAAACTCTAAACTCTAAACTCTAAACTCTAAACTCTAAACTCTCCCCTCTAAACTCTCCCCTCTAAACTCTAAACTCTCCCCTCTAAACTCTAAACTCTAAACTCTAAACTCTAAACTCTACTATCTATAAGAATCCCTGAAATCTTTTTTCCTGTCGTATTTTAAATCTTTTAATATGGATGCTTTTACGTTGATGCCGAAAGTCCAGCTTTTACGGCTTCCCATTGGTATCCAGCTAAAGTGCATTTCCCAGCAGTGCAGGTCGCGATGGAAATCGATTGTGGTATAGATGAATTTTTTTGTTTCAAAATCCCATCCCGAGCTAAAATTAATTTTCCACTTTGGTGTTATGCTCAAATCGCCGGTAAAGCGCAAACTTTGAATTGTTTTTCTGTTGTCCAGCCTGTCGAAGTCGATGTATTTGGGCGAATTGCCAATGTTAAGGCTGTAGGTTATCGAAAGGCTCCAGGGATTGTTCCAGTTGATGTATTGATCGGGATTGTCGAAAACATCGTTGATTTGTTGCTGGGTGTATTTACCCAGCAATTCTTCCTCCTGATTTGGAGGAGGTTCACCACCGGTATTTTTATCTTTATTTTTTTTGAGGTCGTTGGCACTAAGCCTGAAGCTTATCCCAAAGTTCCAGGATGTATTTTCCATCCTGAACATTTTTTTGCTTACTTCATATTCGTACTTGTTGATTGACCTGCCCGAAGAATCTACTGTGTAAGGATTCCAGGATGATCGGTAGCTGATGTTCAATTTTTTAAAAAGGGTTGTCCTTCCACTAATGGATAATGGTGACCAGTTTATCGAATCTTTGGCAATATCATAAGAAGTGCTAAAACTGAAATTATCAACCAAAACAACTTTTTTCAGGCCGGTAATCGTGTCTTTTTTCGATCTTACTTTCATTTCCAAATTATTCCCCAGCGACAAACCTACCCTTCCGGAGCGGCCATCAGCAGGCCCTCCGTAAAGTGTTCCATCAAAAATTGAGTATCGTTGTGTGTCTCCATCCGTGTTTACCTGTACATCGTTCCAGTAGCCCCAATAATCTGAACCAAAATCGGGGCGCAAACTAAACGATACACTCGGTGAAACTACATGGCGGATGGCAGCCACAGGCCCTTTGTTAAACTGATACATCCCGTATAACCTGGTGCTCAACGATGAGGTAAATGAAAATTCGCGTGCAGCGGCAAATTTGTAAAGCGTATCTGTTACAACTTTTCCAAAAGTCGTATCAGTTTCAGATATTAATGTGTCAGAATTCCATGAATTTTGCATAGTGTATGGATACCATTTTTCAGAATAGTTGATGCTGTTGGTAAGGTTAAAATACTTCATCACTTTTACCGAGCTACTGATTGGGATAGCATGTTTTACACCAAATTTAAAATCATCTTCCCATCCCGGCTTAAATAGCGATGTGTCCTGGGTGCTGATGCGATTGTCAGCATTCATAGTGTATTTCATGTTTATATTTTCGTACCATTTTGGTTGCCCCACCTGTGTTTTTTTTCTAAAGGGATAAAACTGTTTGGTGTTGAAGGTTAAGGTTGGGAATGAAATATTAACGGAACCATCACGGGTATTTTGCTGATGGGTTGCGTTGAGCGATAAAAACATGTTGTTGTTGAAGTTGGTTTGATATGCAACACTCGACTGGAAAGTATTGGCCAGGTAAGCATCGGTGCTGGTGAGGTTGAACTGGTTGAAGGTTGATGAAACAATATTAACGTTTGCCGAAAAGTTGCTATTTGGTTTTGCTTTTGGGTCCTGGGAGTGGGTCCATCGTATCGAAAAATCCGTTTTTTTATCAACGGTAGGATCGTCCTTATCGCCCAAAATATTTTTTGCATAATTAAAATCGAAATTACCCCTGTAACGGTATCTCTTCGTGTATCTAAAAGTTGGCCTCACCGCCCAGCTTCCGCTTGAGTAAATATCTCCCGTAAGGGTAAAATCCATGTAATCACTAATTCCAAGATAATAGCCCCCTCCTTCAAGAAAAAAACCTCTGTTGGTTGATTCGCCAGGTGCCGGGATAATGATCCCCGATCGTTGTCCTGATTTATTTGGGAAAAGGCCAAAAGGAAGAAACAGCGGCGTAGGTACCCCTTCGATTACCATATAGGCCGGCCCCGATACAATTTTGTTGTCGGGGATAACTTGTGCTTTCGAATACCTGAATTCAAAATGTGGGTGCTTTAAATCGCAGGTAGTATATTTTCCATTTTGTACGTTGATGCGGTCGTCGGGCATTTTCTTAATTCTCTCGCCATGCAAATACCCCTCGCCATCTTTGGTGATTACATGTTTTATTACACCTTTTTTAGTATCGAAATTGTAAGTTATTTCTTCCGAGTCGAAGCTTTGCCCCGATTCGGTAAATACGGGCTCGCCAATAATTTTTCCGGTGGAGTCGGGCAGGCCTTTGGCATAAACATTATTGTTTAAAAAATCTATTTCTATGTATGCTGCCTTGAGCTCAATATCGCCGTATTCGATGGCTGCATCATCATACAAAAAAACCTTTCGGTCCTTAATGTTGAAATGTATTTTTCTGAAAGATTTATATTTTACACTGGCTTCCAGACCAAAACTTTTTGAAGGACTCTTTGTACTGTCGGCTCCAGTGCTTAATGTGTCAAGAGCTGCAACAGCACTAAGACTGTCTTCGGTGTTTTGAAAACTTGATACCTGGATGCTGTCATTAACTTGCAAAGTGGAATCGGTTTGTGCCGACAGGGCAATTGGAAAGCAAAGAAATGAAAAAACGAATGGAAGTAGTAAATGGTTTTGAGATTTCAAATCCATTTGCAATGGCCATAAAAGCGATGAAAAAATGTATTTGTACAGTTTTTTTTTCAAAATTAGTTTCTTCGTGCCTCTCGATTCATTCAATTGTTAAAAGGCTCTGCAAAATAAAAGAAATTGTGCTTGATATTTTTTTTTGATTTCAAAATTCGTGCTACTTATCATCTTAAACCAAAATATTTCATAATAATTCAGATGAAAGTCGTTTATCTTTGCTTGCCTTTTTATTTTTGCAATTCTATTTTATTTTTGTAATTCTTAAAATCTAAATTTTTAAACGCCGAATATTTTACTTAGTATGATTCATCAACGGTTTAAATCATTTTTTTTTATTTTTTGCTTGTTTTTATTTTTTTTGCCGGCTCAAAGTCAGGTAATAACCGGCGAGCAATTATTTGATAAGATTGTGATTGATCCCGGTCATGGTGGAAATGATAGCGGTGCCTCAGGAAGTATTTCTTATGAAAAAGATGTAACGCTTTCGCTCTCCTTGTTGGTTGGTAGCCTTTTAAAACGACAAATGCCCAACATTAAAATAATATACACCAGGGATGACGATAGTTTTGTGCCACTTCACGAGAGGGCAAATATTGCTAACGAAAATCAAGCTGATCTTTTTATTTCAATACATTGCAATTCTATTTTGAATCCCGACTTTTTTGGTGCTGAAACTTATGTGATGGGCGTTCATAAAAATGCTGAAAACCTGGAGGTGGCAAAAGCCGAAAACTCGGCCATACTTTTGGAAGAAAATTTCTCAGAATTGTATGACGGTTTCGATCCTGAATCAGACGAAGATATCATCATGTTGACAATGTTCCAGAGCTCATCCATCGATCACAGCATCCGTTTTTCGATGCTTGTACAGGAAAAACTCAAAGAAACTGCCGGAATGTACGACAGGGGAGTAAAGCAGGCCGGGTTTGTTGTGCTTTACCTTACTACAATGCCGGGCGTGTTGATCGAAGCTGGCTTTTTGAGCAACCCTGCCGAAGAAAAGTATTTGCTCGATCCTAACAATCAAATGAAAATTGCAATAGCCATTGTTGAGGCGGTGGAGGCTTACAAAATATTTTTTGAAGAGTGAGCGCAATTTCGATTGTCCATTACATTAAAATTTAAGTAATTTTGTTCGATCAATTTTAAAACAACAAATTTTGAAAATTTCAAGAGAATTTAAGGTTGGATTTGTTTTTATAGCTGCAATTGCCATTTTTGTATGGGGCTTCAATTTGCTTAAGGGGACAAACATTTTATCGAATAAGCGATTTTTGTATGCTGTTTACGATCGTGTTGATGGCCTTGAAAAGGACAATAAGGTGCTTGTAAACGGGTTGAATATTGGCAAAGTGAGCAGTTTGTCATTTATTCCCGAAACCTCAAAAATTATTGTTGAATTGTACATTCAAAATGAAGTTGACATTCCCGACAATTCGGTGGCCATTATTTATGGAGCTGATTTGTTAGGGACAAAGTCAATTGAAGTAAAGTTCGGCAATTCAAAAACCTATATCCAAAATTATGACACACTAAGCTCTGAACTGGAGCAAAGTTTAATGGCCCAGGTAAACGAGCAGGTTGAGCCGCTCAAACGAAAAGCCCTCGCGCTGATTACTTCCCTTGATGCCATGATGACGGATATCCAGTCGATTTTTAACGAAAATACCCGGTTGAACCTTGCCAATACCTTAGAAAATATTAAAAAAACACTCTCCAATACAGAGAGTGCCACATCGAAAATTGACAATCTCCTCACCGATGAGCAGCCCAGGATAAAGAACATAATGACCAACCTGGAGTCGATAACTGCAAATCTTGACCAAAACAGCGATAACATCAATAAAATTATTACAAATTTTACTGCTTTGAGCGATTCTCTTGTGGCTGCCGAAATACCTCAAACCATTCGGAATGCAGAAGCTGCCCTTAAGAATTTGAATGTCATAACTCAAAAGATTAACAGTGGGGAAGGTACACTTGGTCAATTGATGACCAACGACAGTCTTTATATTCAATTGGAAAAGTCAACCTCATCGCTTAACCTGCTGCTTGAAGACATCAGGCTGAATCCTAAGAAATATGTGAAATTGTCGCTGTTTTAATAGCAGAAATATTTATAAAAAAAATCCTGAACATAGTTTCAGGATTTTTTTTTGGGAATCATTCTCCCAAAAATTCATTTACAGCTTTATTAAATTCATCCGGCTTTTCGAATTGCAAAAAGTGCCCTGCTTTGGGGATCATGATTAATTTGCTGTTGGGGATTTTCTGGTCGCCAACTTTTGCAACATCAATGGTTTTGCCGGGGTTCAGGAAGCGGTTGGGGATGAGGTTGTCGTTTTCGCCAAACAAAATAAGTGTTGGTTGACTGATTTGATCCAGCATCTCAAGCATTGTTTCATTCACCATGCCTTGCACCGATTGCACCACAGCATAGCAGTATGCTTCAAAATCGTCGGCACTGCGCATAGCAATGCGGTCGGTGATCATAAATTCGGCATCATCGGGCATTTTGTAAAAATTGTAGGCCAGGTTGGTTTGGATTTGCTCGATGGTAGAAAGTTTTACGCCGTCAACCGTCATCACTTCCCTGAACCATTGTTTTTGCCCCTCGGTAAATTCTTCAAAACCTGCCGGATCGACAAGTATAAGTTTTTGGATGGTTTCGGGGTAATTGATGGCTGCCACCATAGCAATTTGCCCGCCCATCGAATGGCCGGCAAGTACAACATTTTTTAGCTTCAATTTATCAATCAGGGCTTTGACCACCCCGGCATAAAAAGTCATTTTACCTGAATGTGCTACTTTGGAGGATTTCCCATAACCGGGCAGGTCGATGGCTATGCAGCGGTACTGGCCTTTTAAGTCTTCAATATTTTTTTGCCAGGCTTTGAGGTAAGATCCCAAACCGTGAATAAAAATTATGGTCTGTTCTCCTTTGCCCTCATCAACGTAGGCAAGGTTGATATTCTCCAACAAATCAACATATTTTACCTCGAAAGGATAGGCCATATCTTTCATCGATTTTAAAGGTTCGATGTCGCGATAAGAGTTGATGCTGTTTTGCGAATGGCTCATTTTAATATTTGTTATTAACATTATCAGTACCAAAAGCACTGCCGGTGAATATGATAGTTTTGATTTGATATTTCGTATATTCATCATATTATGATTTAAAGGTTAAAACATCAGCCATTTAAACACTAAAAATGCCGTCCATGGATTGACAGGTTTTGGCATATCGGGTTCGGTATTCCCGTTCACGTAGTAGCTGTACGAATTGTCGTTACTATCGTAGAAGTCGCCAAGCCAGCAATAGGCGCCGTGCATTTCGAGGCTCATGTAAACGCCAAGCTGATAGCTGATAGATGCGTTAAGTTCAAGCCCGATGTCCTTGCCGCCACCGGCAGGTTCAACATTGCTCATGGCCCAGGCAGCGCCTGCTTTGCCTTTTAGTTGATAAGGGATAAAAGCTTTGCTCGCATTTACCATACCACCCAAAAGGCCATAGCCCATGTTGGATAAATCTGCCACAAGCGGGGTAAAACGATTTACAACATTGCCGTGGGGGAATAAAATATATGATCCGCTGCTGATAAAAATCCCTGCAGGTGCTCCCCAGGTGTTGCCTGTAATTACGCCCGAATATTTTTTATCTTCCAGTTTGTCATCATCGCCCGTGGCAAATAAAGCCCCAATACTCACCACATCATCGGTGGTTTGCCCAAAGCGGTAAGCAGCCCTGAGGTTTGCACCGAGGCCGCCAATATCAGCACCTTTTGTCCATAAAGAATCCCCCTGATGTACGTTTGCTAAACCCAAATTGTAGTTGGCAAAGCCGGTAAGCCTGAATCGATCGAGCATAAAATCGGCATTGCGGCTAAAGAAAGCCCCCAGCCACACGATGTCTGCTTTGTATTCATCATCAAAATCAAACCTGAATGTTCCATTATATTCCGTAAGGCGGCTGTTGAGTCCCTGGCCATAAATCGAAACTCCGCCTTCGCCATTGCCGCGATCGCGCAAATAATACACCGATCCCCCCAACTTCCACTTTGGGGTCAGGTCGCCTTCGTAAGTAACATATTGAAGGGTAACATCATCGTTTTCCTGGATGTCGTTTTCGTAAAGCTGGAAGTAAGCGGCTGTCCATCGCGAAAAATCTTTCATCCGCTGGATCCTTATCCCAACAGCATCGGTGCCCCAGTAAGCCAGGCGGTAACCTGTTGTTGACATTTTGTCGAACAGTGTACGGTAGGTATCGTAAGGTGTGTCGAAGAGGCGTTGCATACCGAGGTTGATATACCAGCCCGGAGCAGGCCGGTATTCAACCACGATGTTTTGGGTTTGCAGGTTTACCTGATCCGATGAGATGCCACCACCAAGATTCCCGCCGGTGCCATAAGATTGATCTCCCCAAGTCCAGTCGATTTCGAACGATGCCCGCAAAGTGGCCTTGCCATTAAACAGCTTTGGCTGGTAAATAAAGAAAGGAATGATGCGCTGCTCGAAATAGAAATTGGTGAGCGAATCGCTGGTGTGCGTTGTATTATCCCCCAAAAGGCGGCCAATAACCTGGCCTTTCATAAAAATATTTTCGGGGTAAAAGTTGGAGCTTACCGCCTGGTTGATAAAATAGGCGATAAACTGGAATTCTTTGTTGGCCTTCCGGGGAACCTGGTTATCAAAATAACTCACGTAGTTATTTGTCATGGATGAATTGAGTTCCTGCGCCCGGATTGAAAACCCGGAAATCAGAAATACCAACAATAAAAATAGTGTGTAAAGATTTTTCTTCATAGTTTTTAGATTTGGTTGAACGAAAGAAGAAATGCCTGGTAAAATGGTACCGCTGCAATTTTTGTGAAGTTTGATTTTCGATTGATTATTAGGACTTGCTGAAAAACTTTTAATAATAATATTTCGGTGCGCTGCACCTCACGATACAATGATGTGTTCATTTTTCTACAAATATTGCCGCCACGCTGTGGCTTGTCATACAGGTGCGGAGCACCCTAAATCTTTGTAGAAATCCATCTAACCAGATAAAGCAAAGGTGCAGCGCACCGTAATATTAAAAGAACGAATTTTTGCATACAATTATCAAAAACCCTGCATCTGCCCCTAACATTTTTCCTCAAAATCTAAATTATTAAAATAATACAGGTTTTTCAGCAAAGGCTATTGATATTTCAAGAAACTCATTATAAAATCAAACCTGGCAGATTCCTAAAAACCTGCCAGGTTATTGGATGACAAGAAAACTAATCTTGCTCTATCCAATGGTATTTTTGGATGTTAATTGTTCCATAAGCACCGCCACTTGTACTTCCAAAACCTCCATCAGATGTTGGGGGTGAAAAACCCGGAATGGCAGGATCAATCTGTACAACTTCATACCACATCGAATCCTGTGCAGCTGGATATACTTTAAAGATTCCCTCACTTATTCGGCTGTCCGGTGATGATTGATTCAATGTGATTTCCCAAATATCATCGTTGGCTGATTTTTCCATTTCATAAGAACCTTCAAAAATTTGTGGAACTCCTGCAACATAGGCTGTAACCAGATAACTTTGATCTTGGTAGAAATTAGCGTAGAGTGAGTCATCGTACAAAAGGTTTGTCAGGATAATTGAAATGTCGTAAGCTTTCCAGTTTCCAATAATGCCGAGGTCGTTTACTGAGGCTTCCACCTTTTCGTTTGCTTCTAAAGCTTCACCTTTAATATTGAAAACCATATTTGCAACAGCAGTTACTTCTATCATTTGGTCGGGGTCAACCCTGTTAAGGTATTCGATAGTTATTGAGGCGATTTTTTCGCCAGCTACATGCGCTACTGAATAATTTACATCTACAACATTCTCACCGGTAAAGCTTACTAATAAGCTTTCGTTATCTAATGCCCCGGTCATATTCCCGGTTTTGTAAACCGCCTGGTTGAAGGTAACAATAAAACTTTTGTTGTCATCACTTAAACTGTATGAATCAATTTTAACCTTATCAGTATTTACTTCAATGCTTTCGCTAATATCGGCAATTAAAGCATTTCCTGCTTCGCCAAATACTTTATCTGCTTTTGCTTTTACTTCAATTGATTCGTCTCCATCGAGCTCATTTGCAAATACAAGACTGATTGTTGCGCTTGTTTCACCTGCAACATGCGATACGCTGAAGGTTGCAGTATCCTGAGATATGCTTGTAATGGTAAGATCGAAGCTTTCATTTTTGAGTGCTTCAGTTTTTTCAGTATTTCCATAAACCATCTGGTTGAAGGTTACTGTAATTGTCGAATTATCAGGAGATATTTCGACTTGGGAAATTTCAATTTGTTTCGTTGGTTCTTCATCGTCATCCTTTTTACAGGCAACAAAAGTGAGCAGCAATGCTGCAAACAATACTGATAATACTTTTAAATTTCTCATAATTCTAAGTTTTAAAAAATTAATATTTATTTAAGTTAAATGTGATTTAATTTTTTCCTATCGATTTTCCCAGCATCGTTATGGGGTAATTCATCAATGAATTCAATATGTTTTGGTGCTTTGTATTTTGCCAGCTTTTCAATACAATAACTGATGATTTCTTCACTTGTTATTTCCTTGCCGGGATTTAATACGATAAATGCTTTTCCGCTTTCGCCCCATTTTTCGTCAGGTACACCAATTATAGCCACAGAATTTACGGATGGGTGACTGCCAATAATATGTTCTACTTCGGCAGGGTAAACATTTTCTCCGCCCGATATGTACATGTTTTTAATACGATCAACCACGTAGTAATATCCATCTTTATCTTTTATCATCAGGTCGCCGGTGTGAAACCATCCATTCTTGATGGCATTAGCCGATTCTTCTGGCGCTTTCCAATATCCCGGAGTAACTGTGGGGCCTGAAAGTACAAGTTCTCCTGGCTCACCCGTTGGCACTTCATTGGATTTTTCGTCCACGAGTTTGGCATCATAATAAAAGTTCAATGTTCCGATCGATCCCTTTTTCCGAATGGCATCCTGGTGGTCGAGCGAAGTTACATTTGGACCCACTTCAGTCAACCCATATCCCTGGCGAATTAAAACACCTTTATTGTGCCATTGCTCAATTAGCGGGACTGGCATGGCTTCGCCACCAACTACGAAATACCTCAGTCTGCTTAATTTTACTTTATCGAAAATCGGAGATTCGGCCATCATTTTAAGCATGGTTGGCACTGCCCACCAAATAGTAGCATGTTCAAGGTCGAGCATTTCGAGTACCAGGTCGGCATCAAAACTTTTGATAAGCAAAGTGTAAGCGCCGTGGTGGATGAAAGGTGTAAGCAGCACGTTCCATCCGCCGGTGTGGAAGGGCGGGGCGCAGTTTATCGATACATCCGATGAGGTGATATTCAAGCGCAGTTCAGTATTGATGCTGTTCCAAAAAAGCATTTTGTGGGTATAAATTGCTCCCTTCGGAAATGCCGTTGTACCTGAAGTGTAAAGTATGAAAATGGGGTCATCTTCATGAATATCCGCCCTGACTTGCACCGGTTCCGTTCTGTTTTTTATGCACGCAGTATTTATGCATGTTAAGTCCTCCATCGATAGCTTGAAGGCTATTTTTTTGTAGGATTCAAGGTGGTTTATCTTTTCAAGAAATTTATCATCATAAAAAATCCCTTTAACTTCCGCATTTGAAATAATGTAATTGAGTTCGTCCGAAGCCAGGCGATAATTGAGCGGAACCAGAACAATACCCAGTTTTTGGGCTACTGCAAACAAAACAATGTATTCGATGCTATACTCCGAAATTACTGCCAGACGGTCGCCTTTTCCAAAATCCTGTTCATCGCGAAGAATGGCGGCCAGGTTATTTCCCAATTTATTAAACTGGGCATAACTGTATTGCCTGCCGGTTTCAAATTCCTTGAAAGCAGTTTTTAAAGGGCTGTAAATGGCCCACTTTCCAAACCAGTCATAAGTGTTCATATTATGCTGTTTTTTATTTTCATTTGATTGATTAACTTTTTATTGTTTCTTTTTTGTCGATGATGTAAATAATTAATCCAACCGCAGTTGAAGCCAGAATTGCAGTAGATGCAGCAATTGCCGGATTTCTGATTGTTCCTTCAAGATAAGGCGTAAAAATACCAAAATCCCAGCTAAAGTCGCTAACCAGCCAGGGTAAAAAATAGTAAATGCTAAAATGGACAATGATAGCTGTTATCGTAGCCCAAAGCGGTGCCCTGATGTTTGTATTTTTTAGAAATATGCCAAAGATCACAGGAATAAAAGCTGCCGAGAAATAGGCATAAACCCCGTTTTGAGCAAGGAGCGCTACACTCAGTTTTGGATGCATCAGTTGCTCAAGTGAAACAAAACATGTGATAATAGCAAGCAAAGCAATGCAGATTTTATTGATAGAAATGTATGTTTTTTCATTTTTGATATTCCGGCCAAAAAGTGGCTGTATGATGTCGGAAGTAATTGTTGTGGAAACAGATTGGATTAATCCTTCGAGTGTTGACATCCCCGCCGATATTAAACCCAAAACCACGATGAGTCCAATAACAACGGCAAGGTTGCTGTTGGCGAAAGTGGCCACAACATAAGCCGGAATTATTCCATCGTTTTTCAGGGCTTCTCCACCAGCCAAAAGATCGGGGAATGTGATACGCGCGTAAAATCCGGTGATGACCACAAGGAAAAATATGACTTCAACCACAGAGGCTACCAACAAAAATCGGTTTACATCGCTTTCCTTTTTTAATAGTAAGGATTTGGTTATGATGTGAGGTTGAACAACCACCGCGATTCCTATAATAAACTGTGCAAAAATAATCTCGTAAAAGTCCCTGAACAAAGGACTTGATGGGTAGGTTGCTTTGGCAAGTTGTGGGTCAATTAAAGTTAACTTATCCAAAAAGCCATGAACTCCATTAGAAAAATGTTCGTAGCCCGAACCCAACAAAATAAATGCAACAACCAGCATTATCAGGGCTTGTATGGTATTGGTGTAAACCATCGAATTGGCACCTCCAAACATCATGTACCCAAAAACAAAAACCACCAGCCCGGCAAGGATGTAAATTTCATTAATGTTTAATGATTTTGATAAAACCTTGGTAATAGCAACGGCAATAAGTACAATAAAGGTAATGAGTAGCAGCGACAGGAAAGCCATAAAAAGTGCGTAGCCCTTGCTGTTGTAGCGTTTCCCGATCCATTGTGCCAACGTGAGCGCCTTCACTGAATCGCCATATTTCCTAAAGTTTTTGGTAAGGATAATCAGCGAGAGGATAGCTCCTAATGGAAACACGATGCCATAAGAAATGAATGCGGATACACCAAAGTTGGCGATAAACCCGGGGTTAATCACGAAAGTGGCAGCACTGGTCATGGATGCCGCAAGAGATAATCCCACGGCAGTAGGGGAGAAGCTGATATTGCCAATGGCATAATCCGAGATGTTTTTAATTTTTAAAGCTCCCTTAATTACAAAGTAGAGGATCAAGGCCATGTATAGCCCTATCAAAATCCAGGTGCCGATAACTTGTGCTTGTGTTGCCAAAATGGGGATTGGTTAAAAGTTAAAAGTTAAAAGTTAAAAGTTAAAAGTTAAAAGTTAAAAGTTAAAAGTTAAAAGTTAAAAGTTAAAAGTTAAAAGTTAAAAGTTAAAA
>Ga0208900_1001424_pt1 | contig 12724 bp, 7 predicted proteins | sample AntAceMetag02UKK_FD_184763 | JGI IMG/M metagenome (GOLD analysis project Ga0208900, IMG submission 184763) | Saline lake microbial communities from Ace Lake, Antarctica - Antarctic Ace Lake Metagenome 02UKK (SPAdes) (version 2) | ecosystem: Environmental > Aquatic > Non-marine Saline and Alkaline... | reverse complement strand
AAAATCCAAATCCTCAAATACAAAAGTATTCTGCGGTTTGAATTTTTCACACGCCTTGAATTTGAACTTTCTAGAACAAACACTCGACTTTATGGATAGATACTAATCAGTCTGCCCATAAAGTTGTTGATTTCTGAAAATACAGCACTGAAACACAAATTTACAAAATCACCTTAATGAATACCACCGTACAATATCAAGCCTTCAAACAACTTATCCAGGGTATTTAATGCTTCAGAATAAATGCCTGGTTGATTACTTTCGCGGGGGCCTGCGATATTAAGGGTGTTGATTTTGTTTTTGGCAAACCAGTTGTCAAATTGATCAAAATTCCTATTCACACCAATTCTCCAAACAAAAACAGGCTTTGCATGTAAATGGGCAAAATCATAAGTTTGTTGAGTACCCTGATCCATGTCTTCGACTATAAGTATTAAGATGCCGTCGCTATCCCTTACATTTAACTCGGTGCGGACAACCGGGTTTGGTGAATACGATTCTGTTAGCGGATATCGAATAGGTAATGGGCCATCTTCGGCCATCCTCAATTGCGGGCACCATCCACCACAGGTAATTTCATTGCATAATGCAAAATCCAGGGCTGCACGATCAACACCTGTCTGCCCACCGCTGATAAATTTAAGATTACTGCTATTTTTAATTGTTACCATGCTTGCATTTTTACATCATTCCACACTTCCCTGCCTCACCGGCCCGCTTCGCCTTAACTCCAGCAAGGCGGGCAAGACGGGCATTCTTCCGCCACTCCGCTATTCCGCTTTGTTCTTATTTAACTCCATAATAAAATCCCTTTGCGATTTCAATACATTAATCGAATATAGGATCAGGTTTTTGGTTTCGGCCAGAATATCTAAGTATAATAGGCTTCTGCGGGTTTGCAGTTCCATTTCTTTAATCCGTTTCACTTGATTTTTACGGGTTGTCGCAATCAAATCCAATAGCTGCTGCTGTTTATCAATAATCACATCAAGATTGTAATAATCCTTTGATTGAACAACTGCAATAATATCACCTATTAAATCCTTAACCCCCGCTTTCAATTCCATTAACTCTTCAGTTTGATGCTTCCCTAGCCCATCGTGATTGTTTTCAATATGTTCATAACTTGGCATCGCCATATAGGTAAAGCAGTGTGCAATCTCGCGCAAATAATCAACACTCTGTACATAAAAATACCCAGTGTCAATTTGATCTGCCTCTAATTTTATTACAGTTTTGTTTACATTATCCTTTATCTTTTTTGTCTTCTTATTGAATTTCTTCACATCCTTCGTTAGTTCTCTGAGCATCTGTCGGTCTTCATTTTTTAGCCCTTCAACCAGGTTTTCGTAAAATGCCGGCACTTTAATAAGTGCTTTTGTGGTATGGCCCAGGCACTTTTCCAATACAACTGATCCGCTCAATATTTCTTCAACAAAATCATCTTCTTTATCTTCGTCTTTTTCACTTTCACGTTTTTTGTGCATAATTTGTGTGCGATAAATCAGAAAAAACACAAGTGCAACTATGATAACTATTGCAATCATACCACCCCAATAAATAATGTTGGCAATGATAAATGACACCATAAATGCGATGAGCGCAGTAAGAAACCATCCGCCAATTACCGAAAACACTCCCTGGATACGATAAACAGCATCATCACGTCCCCATGCGCGATCGGACAAGGAAGTGCCCATGGCCACCATAAAAGTTACGTAAGTAGTTGACAAGGGGAGTTTTAGTGAAGTACCGATGGCAATTAGAATACTAGCCACAACAAGATTAACGGAAGCCCTGATCAGATCAAAGGACACTTGATCGGCACTTGCTTCATTCTTCGATACCTTTTTAGGCAACACAAAACGGCTGTCTATTCTTTTAAGAAAGGGTTGGGGCAAAATTGCGGTAACAGATTTGTTTGCATTTAACGAACTTCTAACAATGGTCCTACTTAGGGTAGATGCCCCAAAACGTTCGTTGCCATGCCCCTGCCTGCTAAGGTTAAGCGTTGTTTCAACTACCGAGCGGGCTTTCTTCGAGAAATACAGGGTCAGTATCATAATTACACCTGCAATGAGCAATAGAATGGTGTCTGTTTCAACCGGCAATGCCAGCGAACTCATAATAAAAGTATCCGGCCTGGCATCAGGATTTGCGAGGATGTCCTGATAGGATTGAAGACCAGCTAATGGTACACCTATAAAGTTAACCAGGTCGTTGCCGGCAAAAGCCATTGCCAGGGCAAAAGTACCAACCAGCACAATCACTTTTGGGATATTTACCTTGAATAGCCAGGTGAGTATTTGCAGGACTATCGTCCAGCCAAGAAAGCCATAAACAATGATTAAAAAGGTATTTTCCTTAATCATTTCCAAATCTTCAGGCTGCATCAACGAATTTCCCTTAAGGCCTTTAATTAGCATAAAATATGTGATGGCAGTGATGGCCATCCCGCCCCAAACCGAACCAAAATACTTGAGTGATTTATTGTATTTGAAACTAAAAAGCAACCTGGACAAATATTGAATGATAGCACCCACAATGAAAGCTACAAACACCGAAAGCAGGATACCGGATATGATGGCAAGGGCCTTTTCGGAATTGATGTACTTTCCAATGTTGGCCATGGTTTCCGTTGAAGATTGACTGATTTTTATGACAGAAACTGCCACAGCCGAGCCCAGTAGCTCAAATACGATAGACACTGTGGTGGATGTTGGCATACCCATAGTATTAAAGGCATCAAGAAGGATGATGTCAGTTACCATTACTGCCAGGAAAATTACCATTATCTCAGCAAACACAAACTGATCGGGATGGAAAATCCCCTTTCGGGCTACCTCCATCATACCACTCGAAAAAGTAGCGCCAATCAAAACACCAGCACTGGCAATGACCATTATCACCCACATTGGTGCTACTTTTGAACCAATGGCAGAGTTCAAAAAATTAACAGCATCGTTACTTACGCCAACTACCAGATCGGAAACCGCAAGCGCTAGAAGAACAATTACAATAATTAGATAGATGTCCATTTTTTTGGGTTTTAACTTATCAGTTGTTTAATTTCGTAAAGATACATGTTATTAGGCTTTCCTAAATGTTGAATCCATGCTTTTAAAGTCAATTATTAAGAATGGACAAATGACCAGAAATGCTTTCATTTACAAATACAAAGCAAATGAATTTATTTAGAATAATAACTCTCTCCTTAAAAAAACTTAATATCCAAAACCTGTTTGCAAAACATCTTACTTTTGCAAAAAAGTAATTTCTTAATCAAAATCATTTAATGATGAGCGTTTTAGTTGACAAGAATTCCAAGATTGTAGTGCAGGGCTTTACCGGTAACGAAGGTACTTTCCATGCAGGACAAATGATTGCATACGGTACTAACGTAATTGGTGGTGTAACGCCTGGTAAAGGCGGACAACTTCATTTAAACCTACCCGTATATAATACCGTTGCTGAATCCGTAAAAAAAGGTGGTGCCGATGTTTCGGTAATTTTTGTACCACCGGCCTTTGCAGCAGATGCCATCATGGAAGCTGCAGAAGCAGGAATTAAAGTTATTATTTGTATTACCGAAGGAATTCCAACAAAGGATATGGTTAAGGTAAAAGAATACCTTGCAGGGAAAGATACGCGATTGGTTGGCCCAAATTGTCCGGGAGTTATAACTCCCGGAGAAGCTAAAGTTGGCATCCAGCCAGGATTTATCCACATGCCTGGCAAAGTTGGCATTGTTTCCCGTTCAGGCACCCTCACCTACGAAGCAGTTGATCAATTGACGAAAGTTGGCCTGGGACAAACCACAGCCATTGGAATTGGTGGCGACCCCATCATTGGGACTACAACCAAAGATGCTGTTGAATTGTTGATGAATGATCCAAAAACCGAAGGCATTGTAATGATTGGCGAAATTGGCGGAACCATGGAAGCTGATGCAGCCTATTATATTAAGGAACATGGGAACAAACCCGTGGTTGGATTTATTGCCGGTGCTACTGCTCCCAAAGGAAGGACAATGGGCCATGCCGGGGCTATCATTGGCGGAACTGAAGATACTGCGGAAGCCAAGAAAAAAATCATGCGTAAATGTGGAATCCATGTGGTGGATTCACCAGCGAATATTGGAAGAAAAATGGCCGAGCTTTTGAAATAAGAATTTTAACCTGAAATACAAAACGGTTGGCCATGAAAAGCCAGCCGTTTTTTGCTTTAGAATCAATATCTAGTGTTAAGTCATTCATATTTTGACGATTGAAAGTGCTCCGCACGTTTCAATGTCAATACCCTGACTTTCAATCGTGCGTAGCACATTGAAACGTCTATTAACAATACGCCAACTTTATCTTGACTTATCACTAGGTACCAACACTAAATTAATCCCATATGTACAAGGGATGACGATGTGCAAATTGGAAAATTAAAACCCTGCCTCGCGGGCCAACATTGACCTAGTTTCAGCAGGGCGGCAAGGCAGATGCTACGTGAGAATATTTTCATATCTTAAACATGTATAAAGTGGATTTTAGTAGGCTAATAATAGGACTTCTGTTTTAGATGGGAAGACCACACAAATGGGAAGAACTGACGCAGATCAGCAGGGATATAACGGATAAAAACATCCGTCCAACCCGTAAAAATCAGCGTCTAGTTTACGAAATTGACATCAAAAAAGCATTCGGTTCTTTAATAGTTCACACCCCTACTTACGTGAGAAATTCTGATGTATTCGAGATTAATGCCTATCTGAATTTGATGCGGCAGAACAAGCAACTTGAATTTGTGGCTTCTTTCAAATAGCAATCAGTATAATTTATATTTTTGCACCTCTTTTAAAAATCAGATAAATTACTATCAAAATGCAAATTCCTTCAAAATACGACCCTTCACAAATCGAAGATAAATGGTATAAATGCTGGACAGACAAAGGTTATTTTAAGTCGGTACCCGACGATAGGGAACCTTACTGTATTGTAATTCCGCCACCAAATGTTACCGGAGTTTTGCATATGGGCCATATCCTGAATAACACTTTACAGGATGTGCTGGTACGTCGTGCCAGGATGCAGGGAAAAAATGCCCTTTGGCTTCCAGGGACTGATCATGCTTCAATTGCTACCGAGGCTAAAGTTGTGGCAAAATTGAAGGATGATGGAATTGACAAAAGTGACCTTACCCGCGATGAATTTCTTGAACATGCCTGGGAATGGAAAGAAAAACACGGTGGAATTATCCTTGAGCAGCTTAAAAAATTAGGTGCTTCTTGCGATTGGGACCGTACAAAGTTTACCATGGATGAGAGCATGTACGAATCGGTGATTGACGTATTTATTGATTTGTACAACAAAGGCCTGATCTATCGTGGAGTTCGTATGGTGAACTGGGATCCAAGTGCGTTAACTGCACTTTCGGACGAAGAAGTAATTCACCGCGAGGAAGATTCAAAGCTGTATTACCTCCGTTACAGAGTTGAAGGAACAGATGATGAATGGGTAACCATAGCTACTACACGCCCCGAAACCATTTTGGGTGATACCGCAGTTTGCATTAACCCCAACGATGAACGGTTCAGGGATTTGCGTGGAAAGCAGGTAATCGTACCACTTGTAAACCGTGTCGTCCCCATCATTGAAGATGAATATGTGGACATGGAGTTTGGAACAGGCTGCCTTAAAATTACACCTGCCCACGACATAAACGACTATGAAATCGGCATCCGCCATAAGCTGGATACCATCGATATTTTTAATGATAACGGAACGCTCAACGAATCGGCTGAACTTTATATCGGCGAAGACCGTGATGTTGTACGAAAGAAAATCATAAAGGATCTTGAAGCTGCCGGAAACCTTGTTAAGATTGAAGACTACAAAAACAAGGTTGGCTATTCTGAAAGAACACATGTAGCCATCGAACCGAAGTTATCGCTACAATGGTTTCTTAAAATGTCTGAATTGGCAAAACCTGCCCTTGAAGTGGTTATGGATGACACCATCCAATTCCACCCAAAAAAGTTTAAAAACACTTACCGTCATTGGATGGAAAATGTCCGCGATTGGTGCATTTCAAGGCAATTATGGTGGGGACAGAGGATACCGGTTTATTACCTGCCCAACAAAGAAATGGTAGTTGCCAAATCCATTGAGGAAGCTTACAAAAAAGCAGTTGAAACTTATCCTGACCTTGCCGATTTAAAAATGGAAGATATCAAGCAGGACGAAGATGTTCTGGATACCTGGTTTTCATCATGGCTGTGGCCAATATCGGTATTTGATGGAATACGCAACCCTGACAATCCCGACATCAATTATTACTACCCAACTAACGACCTTGTTACTGCTCCCGAAATTCTATTCTTTTGGGTGGCGCGTATGATTATGGCCGGCAAGGAATACAGGAACGAAATCCCTTTCAAAAATGTTTACCTCACCGGGATTGTCCGCGATAAGCAAGGCCGTAAAATGTCGAAGTCGCTTGGGAATTCCCCCGACCCTATAAAATTGATGAAGATATACGGCGCCGACGGTGCAAGGGTTGGTATGTTGCTTACTTCGCCAGCCGGTAACGACCTACCATTTGATGAATCGTTGTGCGAACAGGGAAGAAATTTCAGCAACAAAATCTGGAATGCCCTAAGGCTTGTTAATATGTGGGAGGTGGACGAAACACTTAAACAACCCGGCACAAGCAAAGTCGCCATCGAATGGTTTGATGCAAAGCTAAATGCAGCCTTAAAAGTAATCGACGATCAATATGCCAAATACCGTATTTCGGATGCCTTGATGGCCACATACAAATTGATCTGGGATGATTTCTGCTCCTGGTACCTTGAAATGATTAAGCCGGCCTATCAACAGCCCATCGATAAAAAGACACTGGATCAAACCATTGAACTTTTCGAAAAACTCATGAAAATCCTGCATCCCTTCATGCCCTTCCTTACCGAAGAAATCTGGCACCTGCTCAGGAAACGGAATGAGAACGATGATATCATGATTGCCCCGTGGCCGGAAAGAAAGCGCATCCATCATAAAACCCTTGATCAATTTGAATTTGCAAAAGAAGTAATCATTGCTATCAGGGGAATTCGCGCAAGCAAGAATATCCCTAATAAAGAAGCCCTTGAATTTTTCGTAAAGAAAAATATGAATGAAGTCCCTGATACTACCTGGGATGGACTGATTGCCAAGCTTTGTAATTTGTCAGTCATCGACTACGTTGACACAAAGGTGGACAATGCCATGTCGTTTGTCGTGAAATCCACTGAGTTTTATATTCCTATGGGAACACTGGTGGATGTGGAAGCTGAAATAAAGAAGATGGAGGAAGAGATTGCTTATGCCAAAGGGTTTTTGAATTCAGTAATGAAAAAGCTTTCTAATGAACGCTTTGTTAGCGGGGCACCTGCAGCTGTTGTTGAAAATGAGCGAAAAAAACAATCGGATGCTGAGAATAAAATCAAAGTTTTACAAGAGCAAATTGATGCGCTGAAAGCTTAACAATAGATTCACCGGGTGACTTGAAGTCACCCGGTGAATCCACTACAGTCACCCGGTGAATAATACATTATTTCGTAAAAACATATTCAACCAGGTTTGCACCCATCTTCAATGCTTTTGTACGGGTTTCTTCCGAATCTTTGTGCACGTCCCAATCTTCCCAACCATCACCGAGATCGCACTCAAACGAATAAAAACAAACCAGGCGGCCTTCGTAAATTAAGCCAAAACCCTGCGGCGGTTTATCGTCGTGTAAATGAATTTTTGGCAATCCATTTTTAAACGAATAGTTCTGATGATAAACCGGGTGGTCGAAGGGCAACTCTATAAAATCCAATTCAGGAAAAACCTTTTTCATCTGAGGCCTCACGAACTTATCCATTCCATAATTATCATCTATATGCAAAAAACCTCCGGCCAAAAGATAGCTCCTCAGGTTTTTAGCCTCCTGATTTGAAAAAACAACATTGCCGTGCCCGGTCATGTGAAGTAAGGGATAATTAAAAATTTCAGGACTACCAACTTCAACGGTTGCAGGTTCAGGATTTATTGCCGTCCCAATATTTGTATTACAAAAAGATATGAGATTAGGCAATGAGGTTGGGTTGGCATACCAATCGCCACCACCATTGTATTTCAACAATGCAATTTGAACACTTCCTACGGGCTGAAAAGCGACAAGCAACAACACGGGAACAATAAAAATTAGTAAGGTGTTTTTTATTGGATTAATTTTCATGATTGATTCAATAGATTTATGGTATGGCATGCCACCAGGGCTGCTGTTTCGGTTCTTAAACGGTTTTTGCCCAAACTTATTTGAAGATATGCCGATGAAATAGCAGCATCGGCCTCCCGCTCACTAAAGTCCCCTTCGGGTCCAATGAGGACAATAGAATCCTTAGCTGGTACACACAAAGACTTTAAGGTTACAGTATTTTCCCGGTCAACATAGGCTAGAAATTTTTGTCCATCAAAGTCATCTTCCATAAGATCCTCAAAAGTAGTAAGCTGATTGAGCTTTGGCAACCAGCATTGTTGCGATTGTTTGATGGCTGCAATCAGCACTTTATTTAGTCTTTCCCCATTGATATGCAAACGTTCCGAATGGTCACATTTTATAGGAGTAATTTCATCAATTCCTATTTCAGTAGCCTTCTCAAGGAACCATTCAAAACGGCTGATATTCTTGGTTGGTGCTACTGCAAGATGTACTTTAAAAAATCTTGGTTTAGGAATATGCCTGGTATTGATAATCTCTACCATACACTTCTGTGGGTGGGCATCAGATATTCTACATGAAAATAAGGCACCTTTTCCATTGGTCAGAGAAAGGCTATCACCATTTTTTTTGCGCAACACCTTTGTAATATGCCTACTCTCCTCCCTACTGAATAAAAAATCACCGGGCTGAACATCCGGGGAATAGAACAAGTCCATGCTACAATATTTTATTTGGGTAAATCATAAAAAAAACCTGCCCTAAACTGGGGCAGGTTTTTTACTATTTAAATGTTATATTATTTCAAAACAATTTTCTCAATTTTCACTGAATTCTCTGACCTTAGCTCAATGAAGTAAATGCCTTTTGCTTGTGATGACAAATCAAGCAGGGTGTTTTGCCCTAGAAAATTTGTATAAACAACCTGGCCATGGGTATTGGTAACAACCACCTCAACAGTGTTGCTAATCCCATCAATATTAAATACTCCTGTTGATGGGTTAGGATAGATATTGAGTGATGACAATTCACCTTCACCTATTGCTGTTGGCCCTAATTTAAATTCAACAATCATAGACATTCCGCCGGCAACAAATTCTCCGTTGCTATTAGGCATCGCAGCATTATAAGTTGCTGTTAGTTTATAAACAACACCATTCCTATTGAGCTTATAATTCAGGTAATCGCCTTCAAGCAACCCATCTATCACCTCAGTATATTCATCGTTACCATAAGCAGGAAGGAATAAATTCAAGCCATCGCCTACAACTTCAGTAATACCAACACAAGTTCCTTCGGCATTAAATACGCCAATAACATCACCACTTTCAAAAATCTTCTGTGCATCAGTAGCAAGCGAGATGAAATGTACAACGCCGGTATTTACAACATCATTCCAACCATCAACCCTTATTTCGTGTGGTTGTGGAGGATTAACAGGTGCAGGGCTCATGGTAGGCATGTCAAAAGTATATGAACTTGCGTTAATCATGCTGATCATATAAGCATAATCAGGATACAAGAGGAAACCAGGATTGGGTGGAAGTTCACCACCTGGCCAAATCAGGTCGTTCGTATGGATGTCGAATATCAGGAGCATATCATCACCCAATGCAGCCGCAACAGCCTCAGCACTTACAGGGACAGTTACCCTAACAGGCAGGTAGCTTGCACCTACTGGGAGGTCAACTGTTTTATTGGGTGTTTCAGTTCCATAAATAATAGTTTCGTCGGGAATTGCCATTTTTGTTTTATATCCATAAACGGTATTCATATCACCAATAGTGTTGATGTTTTGTGATGGCCACCAAATCCCATAAGGGTTCTGCCTTACAGCGATAGTCATGTTTGGCTCAAATTCAGCAAACACATCTTTAATATTAGCACTTCCACTGGGTTCCATATAGAGGGAAGCACCACTCCAACTGTCGCGGATATCAAAAACTTGTACTTGTTGGATAAAAATTTCCAGGTCACCAAATTCACCATCGTTTCCATAAACTGCTGCATAATAAGTTCCACCTGCAAAACCAGGTAATACCAATGCAGATTTATCTGAACCAGGCCCGCATTGCCCTGAATCGTCGTTATACCCAATAGCTCCTTGTAAGAATATATCATCAATGGGAAGTGTTCCATTAAAATTAGCACAATCCTCATAAATGGCCAGTTGTGTATTGAAATCGGAGTTACAAACATCAACAATAATATCCATGGTATAGGGTACATCAAATTCAAACCATCGTACATCAGTTTCACGCACTAAAGCATCAGCAAGTGCAGGATCATTAACGGCACCATAATCAATTGCATTCTCACATAATGAACCTGGACGGACCAATGGTGTCGCGCACAAGATATTTGAAGTTGGTGATTCTTCCCCACTGGCAAGTATCTGTGTAACGTAATAGCACCACTCATCCCCACCTGGATAGATTTCATCGATATACTCATTACCTACAATACCTTTAGCAAGCCAGATAAATTGGGAGCCAGGTGCATCCATGCGGCGATACAGATTGTAGGTTGGAACGTAGTTGCCACCATTCTGGTAAGCTGTAACAAATCCATCGAAAAAGTGTGGGTCCAGGCCCCAACCATCACCTTCAACGTAATAATCCAGCATATATGGTCCGGTAGCTCCTCCATCAATTGCAACTTCTACAGTGAAATTGATTTCTTCAGGTAAATCGGAAGAGTAGAACCAATTACCTGATTCAGTCCAATATACCTTTTGACCGTCAATAACGGGTTCAATACCAGGGCCAGGAAAAAGACTCGGCAGGTTAGAAGCATCTTGTGGTACAAATTCAGGTGGGAAAACGACTTCGCAATATTCACCCCATTCAAAGTCGGGGCTAAAAATTGAAAGTGTAAACTCTAAATCCATTGTTGTTCCCGGGACATATTCATTGTTGAGCAGTATCTCGCCCATCAAAGTCCTTTCGCCTTTTGGTGGGGCAATTGGATCCCATGTTAATGATACTTCTTCAACATCAGCAACAGCAGTTAATAATACTGGTGCTTCCAGTGGGTCAAGTACAAATTGAACATTAGTAACATTACCTTCGGTAACAACAATGTTGTTTTTTGTTGCCGAGGAATAGTTAACGTCAAAGCCATCTGCGGTAACGCTATAGCTTCCCACAGGAACTTCAATCAGGCAAAGGCCCAAAGCATTTGTGGTTTTTGAATAATAATCGCCGGCAGTAACTTTTACCCCCGCAATTCCAACAGCAACATCACTACCAAGCACTTCAGCACTAATGAACCCGGTTTCAATATCAATAACCTCTACAGTAGCAATATAATCAAATCCCCCACCCGTACATGGATAGTTATCATAATCATTTGGTGCCACCATGAAGTAATAGGTACCTATCGGGAGTAATGCACTTTCAATAAATCCATCGGTGCATTGTACTAATTCAGTATAATTGCCAAAATATGAAGAAAGGTTATTACAACCAGGTACACCCTGTTCAAATTGCGCGACAAGGCCAAAAATAGTTGGGCCTTCTGTATTAACACTAAAGCGGATATTAGATGGGCTGGTAAGGACAACCTTAAACCAATCAGTATCCCGTGTACCAAATCCTGACCATAAATTTCCACAAATTACATCACCATCATTCATATTTGTAAATGCAGGAGTAGGCATGTTACATCCACCATTAATATCATCTCCACAAGGTTCATTTTCAGGAACACTTCCAGGGGGGCATGGGATATCGCATAAGGCATTTTCGTATATTGTGAGGTAGCCTTCTCCAGAATAACCATCATATCCACCGATCTCAATTTTATAAACATTGCCCTGGACGACAGGAACAATTACTAATTCATTGCTAAATTCAGGGCAACCTTCATCGTCAGCGCAGGCAAGTTCGGAATTGGGAGGACAGGCAGCACCATCAAAAACACCGAGTTGGGTATCATAAAGGCTACCGCACAGGCTGATTACGGCATCACCGCTAAATGTTGGTGTATAATCATACCAAATATTCGCACCATCAGTACAATCTCCATCATCGGTAGCAAGTACTGTAGAGAATGGCATGTTTGTAACTTCTTCAATTGCTATGGCATCGGCACAGTTATCATTTGCAACTGTTGTAACTTCGGTAATACTGAGGTCAAAATCTGGAATTGAAGCTGGTGCAGGCCAGGTATCAACTATAATGTAATATACACCCGGATCAAGATCTACTGTAAATCCAATGGGGCTGGCGCCGCCATTATAAAGGTCATAGGCCAGGCCGAGACAAACGCCCTCGAAACCACAATCATCAGATAATGCCATGCCCGTGTGTGGCGTTCCCTTAGGATCCATTTCAACATAAAGGCTCATTCCTGTTAAGAGTGTAAATTCATAAATAATGTCTTCACCCCCGTCAAAATCATTCAAACAAGTTTCAAAGTAGGTGTTGCCTCTTCCGGCAGTTGTTTGGGTTACATAACTATAAGGGATAGAAGGGATAAGGATTGGATC
>Ga0208900_1001419_pt1 | contig 12760 bp, 12 predicted proteins | sample AntAceMetag02UKK_FD_184763 | JGI IMG/M metagenome (GOLD analysis project Ga0208900, IMG submission 184763) | Saline lake microbial communities from Ace Lake, Antarctica - Antarctic Ace Lake Metagenome 02UKK (SPAdes) (version 2) | ecosystem: Environmental > Aquatic > Non-marine Saline and... | reverse complement strand
GGCTACCCACTTAAGGCGGGATATTTTCAAGACTTTTTATGTGGATAATTAGCTTTTAACCCCTAAAATCAAGGCTGCTAAGACGCTTGATTTTAAAGGCTGTCCCGCCTTAAGTGGGTAGCCCAAATAATTTCTCAATTTCCTTCATCATTAATTTTTCATCGATATCTTTTGCTGTGGATAACTCCTGCACAAGCAGGCTCTGGGCAGTATCCAGAAGTTTACGCTCTCCAAAGGATAGATCTTTTTCAAGCTTAAGCTGAAATAAATCCCTGAACACTTCTGCAACATCATAGATTGAGCCGGTTTTAATTTTATCCATGTACTCGCGGTACCTGCGATTCCAGGTTTGATTATCAGCAGAAGCTCCTTTTCTCTGCATCACCTCGTAAACCTGGGGAATCTCATTTTTCGGAATTACCTGCCGGAGACCGACAGATTCAACATTGCAAGTTGGAATCATGATGACCATGCCATTCTCTATGATTTTCATCATATAAAAATCCATGCTTTCACCGTTAATTTCCTTACTTTCAATGGCCTCGATACACCCCACGCCATGGGCTGGATATACAGCCAGGTCTCCTTTAAAAAATTCTTTTTTTTCAGGTGCAAGCACTTCTGCCATTGTGGATTCTCCCCCTATTCTTAAGTGAGGACCGTGGATATACCGCCTTTGACCCATTGCCACAACATCAAAAACAATATTTTAAACCCCCCACCATTTTGGGAGGATAAAATCTTCGATATTTCTGTTCAAAAACAAATCAGGGTATATTTCCAGGGGCCCTTTACGTCTATTTTTTTTCGAATATTACCAGCAAGATTTCGCCCATCATCTAATAATATACCACAAATTCGAACCTGCTGCAAACACTAAAAAATCAGATGGGGGCTATCCCCTGTTAATGAGGTTCATGGCCGAGGAGATTCCATTTTCGATGAGGGTCACACAGGCATCTGCCCCTGCTTCCACCACATCGTCAAGTTGTTTTATTTCGTCCGGGGTAAATTTCCCCAACACATGGCCCACTGCTCCTGATTCCTGCCGGGGCCTGCCAACCCCCACCCGAACACGATGAAAGGCCTTGTTGCCGCCAAAGGCATCAATAATGGAACGAATCCCATTATGGCCCCCATGTCCCCGGTTATGGGCCACACGGATGCGCCCAAAGGGAAGATCAAGGTCATCATGGACAACAATAATGTCAGAAAGCTGAATTTTAAAATAGGAGGAGAGTTTCTGGATGGGTAAACCGCTTCGGTTCATATAGGACTGGGGTTTTAGCAAAATAATTTGCCGTTGATGGAAAACACCCTTTGCACACTGGGCTTCGAAGCGGGTATTTTTAAAGCCCAAGTTGGCCTGGGAGGCAAGGGCCTCAAGGATGAGAAAACCAATATTATGACGGGTTCGGACATATTCCCTGCCGGGATTGCCCAAACCCGCCACCATAATACCATTATTTTGAGGCATGGAGAAACCCTGTTCTTAAATGGGTTTACTCGCTCACCGATGCTTCTTCGGCATCAGCGTCAACGTCAATGTCCAGATCTTCATCGTCTTCGGTGACTTCCTCTTCAACTGCAGTGGGCGGCACCACAGTGAGAATGGTAAAATCCACCTCATGGGGAATTTCAACATCCGCACCCAGATCAATGGATTCCACATGAACAGAATCCCCAATATCAAGATCTGTAATATCAATGACAATGCTCTCCGGGGCATCTGCAGGTCGACAGATAACATCCAGTTCACGCCGGATTACCTGAACCATGCCACCCTCTTTTTCACCCTTGCTTTCTCCACGGGTTTCCACGGGGATGGTAACGGTGATTGTGTTATCAAGGTTGATCTCCTGAAAATCCGCATGAAGATAATTCAGGCGAAAGGTATCCATCTGAAGATCTTTGAGCATCACGGTGCGTGAAGCCTTAGCGTCACCTTCCACAACCAGTTTCATGAAGATACCGCTTGTCCCATTTTTTCTGATAATTTCGGAAAAAGCATAGGTGGGAACGGAAACCGGTACTGGCTCCATCTCAGGTCCATAAATCACCGCTGGTAACAGCTCATTTTTCCTAAGGGCACGGGCAGCACTCTTTCCGCTGCCCGATCTTATTGATCCTGTTAAATCTATTAGTTCCAAAAGTTTGTTCCTCCGTATCTGTGCCGTTGCACAGATCTGTCATATTATTTTCTATACAAAAAGAGAATTTACAGAATCTCCCCTGTAACTTCGAAGAATGGCTTCACTGACAAGTTTTGAGATGGAAACCTGGGTGATCTTTTCACAGTTTGAAGCTGCCTCGGATAACGGAATGGTATCAGTGACCATAAGGCTTTCCAGAGAAGAATTAGTTATCCGATCCACAGCAGGTCCAGACAAAACCGCATGGGTGCAGCAGGCATGAACTGCCTTTGCCCCTTTATCTTCAATAACGCCTGCAGCCTCTGTAAGGGTACCGGCAGTATCCACCATATCATCCAGGATAAGGGCCGTTTTACCTTTTACATCTCCAATAATAGCCATGGCTTTGGCTTGATTGGGGGCGCTTCGTCGTTTATCAACAATGGCAAGGCCAGCATGGAGACGTTTGGCAAAGGCCCGGGCCCGCTCTACCCCACCTGCATCGGGGGAGACCACGACAAGTTCACCGGAAAAATTGGCTTTGATATGATCCAGAATAACAGGTGCCGCGTAGAGATTATCCACGGGAATATCAAAAAAGCCCTGAATTTGCCCCGCATGGAGATCCAGGGTAATGACTCTGTGAGCCCCGGTATGGGTCAGGATATCGGCAACCAGCTTTGCACTGATGGGAACCCTGGGAGCCACCTTTTTATCCTGCCGGGAATACCCAAAATAGGGAATAACCGCCGTGATATAACTTGCAGAGGAACGTTTCAGCGCATCAATCATGAGCAAAAGTTCAAAAAGATTGTCACTTACCGGAGCGCAGGTAGATTGTATAACAAAAACCTCCTGGCGCCTGACGTTCTCCTGAATTTCCACCTGAATCTCACCGTCACTGAACCGATTGATCTTTGCTCTGCCAAGGTGCAGCGAAAGATAATCAGAAATGCTTTGGGCAAGGGCTTTATTGGAGTTTCCCGAGAAAACCGACATACCATTCATATGAATTCTCTTCTTCGCAAATCTTAAATTTTTAATAAAGTGGCTGGGGCGGGAGGATTCGAACCTCCGAATGCAGGAATCAAAATCCTGTGTCTTACCACTTGACGACGCCCCATGAATGCGTCATAAGAAAGAAGTTAAAAAAATGCGCTTATTTGCATGCCATCTCCGGGACAGCATGTCAAAAGCGCACTCTGCCTGTCCATCTTCCCAAAACAGCACAAAAAAAGAGGCCCCACTTCCTGTCATCATAACCTTTTGGGTTAGCAGACTGGTCATCTCCATTTTAAATGCCTGGATCTCCGGGTACAACTCACACGCAGATACTTCAAGATCATTGTGTAACTCCACGTTGATGTCCAGCACCCGGTTCTCCTCACACGCAATAATCAGAGCATTATTATTAGATTTGTGCTCCGTTGTCAATGCTAATTTGATATTTTTATATACCTTGGCGGTTGATGCCGATATCCCGGGACTGGCCAGTAATATTTTGCAGGGAGGTTTCAGTAAACAGGGGGTCAAGACTTCCCCCACTCCCCGGGCCAGGGCTGCCCCCCCCCGAATAAAGAAAGGAACGTCCGCCCCCAGACGCAAACCCATCTCCATGAGTGCCGAGCGGGCGAATGGAAACTCAAACCGCTGGTTCAATGCCTTTAAAACCGTAGCAGCGTTACTGCTCCCCCCCCCGAGCCCTCCCCCCACAGGGATCTGTTTATCAATGGTGATGGCAACCCCCCCCGGCACATGGGCCACCCTCCTTTTACGGGCAAGCGCCTCCCAGAAAATGGTGGCAGCCCTGTGGGCAAGATTGGTTTCATCCTCCGGTACCTGGGGATGGCTGCATACCACTGAAATATCCGAAACCTGGAAATCCAGGTTCATGCGATCACACAGATCCACACAGGCCATCAATGTTTCCAGGTCGTGATAGCCGTTATCCCGCCTGCCGGTGACATGGAGAAAAAGATTGATTTTTGCCGGAGAGGAGACCTGCATTAACACCTCTTGGCTTTTACATAGGCAATCTGCAATTCATGGAGAAGACTGTTGATGAGATGAGCCTCTTCGGAATCCAGATTCCCTTTGGTTTTTTTCTGGAGAACATCAATGATATCCACCGTCTGCCGGGCCACATCCAAATTTTTAGTTCGGGTACCCGTGGCCGGATCTGGCATCTCCCCCATTTGTACCAGGGCCGTTGAATATAAAGAGACAATAAGGGTTGAAAAATCCGCCTGGGGAAGACCCTTTGGTGGCGGACAGGGGCCTTTGTTCCCGTCACATTCGTTCATGCTGAATCCATTACCTTGTGCCATAATCTCCATCTCCTTTTTTATATAACCGCCACGGGCGAACCATATTCTGAGCTTGATCCGCCCACAACTAAGCATGAAAATCCGTCGGATTTGCCGGGATTTTCTTATAAAAAAATCCCATCTAAAACACTGCAATAATTATAATGTTGGTTATTTGTGCGGTTCCGACCTCCACACCACATTGGTTCTCATTCCGGCAATGGATGCCAGATGCCCATCCAGCATGAAGTGTTCTACCCGGGTAAAAATCCCTTTGTAAGAGATTCCCAAATGCAGGGGGTCAACAACATCCACCACCGACACATCGCTTAACCCGCTCAAGCCCACCCCATGGAGTTTTAACACCGCTTCTTTGGCCGTGAAACATCTAAAGAAGACGATCTCCCGGGGGATGGCATGGAAAAGCCGGGCTTCCCGTTCGGAACAGATACGGTGAAATAACCTGGAGGAGACAGGCTTTACCACCTCAATATCTATGCCCACCGGATCAAACGAGACCACCCCGGCCACATGGCTGGGTTTGTGGGTCAGGGACCAGTGTATCCCACGCCAGGGAAGGGGTTGACCATGGGGCCCCTTTGCAAATTCCCCCATGGTAACACTCGTACGCCGGGCGGAAAGAAGCACGCTCTCCCGGGCCAGCCCCCCAAGGGCTTTCACCCGCTGGGGGCGGGGCAGTTCCCGGGTATACTCCGGTACCTTCAGCACCACCGGGAAAAGAGTGAATGTGGGCACAGTGGATGGGATTTTCCGCCCCGGACAGCCCGTGGTCACGCCGGTGGGGCAAGGGTGATAATAATATCAGCCACCGTGGTACCCTGAAATCCCCCATAGAGAATATTGGCAAAAATATCATGCCACACCTTGCCTTTTTGGCTGGAAGCCCCAATCACGGCAGTGGATTCAGGTGAAAATATGGCATCAAGCTTGTCCATTTAAATCTCCATCGCTTAAGTATTAACAGTACCCATCACTTTTTCCATCATCTGCTTCACAGCCATGACCCCAAGGGAATCGTCGGGCAAGTCCAGAAGGGATTTTCGCTCCATGTCAAACTCCAGCAATGCATCATCATTGGGAATGGTGCCAATGATGGGAATGCCAATTTTCTCCACCTCTTCCAAAAAGACATCTCCCAGGGTTTCTGGTGCCCGGTTCACCACCAGCCCCACACTCCCCACGGTGAGCTTGAGATCATCCAGCATGGAAGCGATGCGGCCCACGGCCCTAAGTCCCCGCAGGGCATAATCCGTCACCAGAAGCAGCATGTCCACCTTGCCGCTGGTGCGACGGCTCAAATGCTCCATGCCCGCTTCGTTGTCCACCAGAAGGTATTTATAATTTTTTTCCAGCTCTTCGGAAAATCGGTTCAGGATATTGTTAACCATGCAGTAACATCCTTGACCTTCCTGGCGACCCATGACCAGAAGATCAAAGTCTTTGTTCTCAATGAGCACCTGGTTCATGAGCATCTCAAGATAGACAATTTTGTCCATGCCCGAGGGAACCCCCTGGGGATCTTTCATGAAATTTTCCCGGATATCCCCCACGGTTTTTTCAACATTCAGGCCCAGGGTTTCCCCCAGATTGGAGTTGGGGTCTGCATCCACGGCAAGCACCGGGGAGCACTTATTTGTTGACAGATACCTCAGTAAAAGTGATGCCACAGTGGTTTTTCCCACCCCACCCTTTCCAGCCAATGCAATAACTTTACCCATATTCACTCCCAAAAATAATATTATTAAAAAGATTAAGGAACTTAATCACAATAACTGCCACTTCAAAACACAAGACTGTGGTCCTTGGGGCATGGCGTATTCAAATTTACCAATGTTGTGATAAAGCCCAATTACCCGTATCGGTTGAAATAATATATAAGGACTAATTCAGCCAAAAGCAAAGTTTTTCTCACCCCTTCTGGCTCCCCATCCAATTTTTGTTCCCCGGCAGCGATCACAGCCCGGTGAAAAGGTCAACTTTTTGTTGCACATTTTCTCAAAAAAGATATGATTCCCTCCATAAAAAATCAAATATTCAGCATCCGGCATTAACGGGTTGACACTTCTTCACAACATTCTCTTATTTTTTGGGAATCTTTTCAAAAAAGTATAGGATAAAAACATGGGCAATACCGCACAGGATATCTTAAGAAAAATTAATTATATTGAAGCTGACATAAACATTCAAAAACAAATTTTATTTTCCATCCCTTCGGCGGAAAAACAAGAGATGGAAAAGGTGATCAAGGTCATTGCAGGGCAAAAAGAAGAGATCAATGCCCTGAGACAGGAGATGAAAGCAGCAGCCCCCGAAGAGTATGAAAGAATCCTCATTTTTGAAGAATCCGCCCAAAAATTCAAAGCGCTTGCGGCAGAAAAACAATTCAAAGAGATCTCCACCTTTGACGGTACCACGCCCTGTACCATTTCCCTGAAAGATGGCACAAAGATGGACTGTCTGGTCAAGGCCCAGGATGATGCAGGAGATTGGACTGCCATGACCCTGGATGGCTCTATCCAAACATTTCCCGCTGACACGCTGGCCTGATTTTCATATAACATACATGGCTGTAAGACCAGCCACAACGAAAAATGAAAGTCCTTTAATTTTAGCATGTTGCTGAGACTTTCATATAAACAGGCATGTCTGCTTGCCGACACAACGAATAAAAAAAATGGGCATCCTTCAAAAGTACTTTACACTTTTTTTGATCATTCCCCATTTACAGGGGTTCTTCCCAAAAGACTGTAAAGTACTTTTGAGGTCATATGAAGGATGCCAAAAAATGGTACAATGCCGCCCCCGGCAACTGCCCTGACCGGAACGGGAACGTCGGGGGGTATTTTTGCCCTTCCAGGCTAAACCACAGAAACTGCGGGCAAGTGTGTCCTCAAACAGAGTCTGTGCTTTTTAACGCCTGGAAGGGCAAAAATCCTCCCCCTTTGGTTCCCAATGTTCCGGTCAGGGCAGTTGCCGGGGGCTCTGCTGTCGGCACTCAGATGCTTCATTTTTTTATAAAAAAAGGCCGGAGGAACATTCCCCCGGCCTTTATCTTCATACAAATTCTTCCCGTGAAAACGGGGAATGGTACCTTTACTTCATACTCAGCTGTGCAGATTTCAGCGTATTCTTCATGAGCATGGCAATGGTCATGGGTCCAACACCACCGGGTACAGGGGTAATTTTTCCGGCAATTTCCTTTGCCTTTTCAAAATCCACATCACCCTTGAGAATGGCTTTACCACTGGTTTCGTTCATGCCCACACGGTTAACCCCTACATCAATAACTGTGGAACCGGGTTTAATCCATTCGGGTTTCACCAGATCGGGAACGCCTGCTGCCACGATAAGGATATCAGCCCGTTTACAATGGGCAGCCAGATCTTTGGTACGGGTATGAACGATGGTAACCGTGGCGTTGGCACCCACACCCTTCTGAGCCATCATCATGGCAATGGGTTTTCCAACGATATTGGAACGACCCACAACAACCACCTCGGCACCGGAGGTTTCCGTGCCGGAGCGGACGATCATCTCCTGGATACCCGCAGGGGTACAGGGCAGAAATTTTGCTTCGTCACCGCCGATCATCAGACGACCCACGTTCACAGGATGGAAGGCATCCACGTCCTTGTCCGGATCAATGGCATTCAATACTTTCTTGTCATCAATGTGTTTGGGGAGGGGAAGCTGAACCAGGATACCATGAATTTCAGGATCCTTGTTGTACTTGTCGATGAGGGCAAGAAGATCTTCTTCTGAGATATCAACTGACTGATCATCCTGGATCTCTTTAAATCCAACACTGAGGGCTGTTTTTACTTTAAGGGTCACATAGCTGATGGATGCAGGGCTGGAACCCACAAGAATCGTTACCAGTCCAGGTACCTTTCCATGTTTTGCCTTCATCTCTTCAACATCTGCTTTTACTTCCGCAAGAATATCCTTGCGAATATTGGTACCGCTAATAATTTCTGCTGTCATTTTTCTATATTTCTCCTGATTTTTGTAAAAATATGAATCAGTATCCACCATCCATAATGACAATAACGCTTCATTCCCCCAGCCAACAGGGCCGGGAAAATAAAGCATTATTCAAAATACGCCATTAATGGGCAGATATTGGCATCCTTGATTTTTCAGTCCAAAATTTCTTGGAGCAATAACCCCATTTTTAGAGAATCATTCCTCCAAAAGCACAAAGGATTTTCGGGCTGATAATTCCAACTAATCAAAGGATAGCCAGATATTTAATTAAGTCTTAGAATACACCTTCAACCTTACCGGTTTCCACATCCACGTCAACACGTTTGAAAGCGGGGTTGGAGCCAGTACCCGGCATCAGGCTGATGGTTCCTGCCACAGGAACGATGAATCCGGCACCACCATAGGTGAGAACTTCTCGGATATTGAGTCTCCAGTTTTTTGGAACACCCTTGAGAGCAGGATTATCGGACAGAGACAAATGGGTTTTTACCATACACATACCCAGTGCGGAAAGCTCAGGATCTGCCTGAATTCTGGTGATGGCTGCATTTGCCTCGTTGGAGTAATCAACGCCGTCAGCGCCGTAAACTTCCTTGGCAATGAGCTCAATTCTCTCTTTGATGGGCATGTCAAGCTCATAGAGGAACTTGAATTCTGTTTTCTCTTCACAGGCCTCAACAACAACGTTTGCAAACTCAATGGCACCGTCTCCGCCCTGCTCCCAGTGACGGGCAAGTGCAACTCGGGCACCCTCAGCTTCAGAAAGCTCACGAACTTTGGCAATCTCAGCATCGGTGTCAGTGTAGAAGGCATTAATGCAGACAACCGGACTGATACCAGCCTTTCTGACGTTTCTGATATGATGAATAAGGTTCTCACATCCCTTGGCAACCCACTCCACATTTTCTGAAGCATACTCTTCAGGCATGGCCTTACCAGGAACCGGAACCGGAGCTCCACCGTGGCACTTAAGGGCACGGATGGTGGCAACAACAACAGCACAGTCAGGCACGAGACCAGAAAAACGGCATTTGAGGTTCCAGAATTTTTCAAATCCAATGTCCGCACCAAATCCAGACTCTGTGACATGATAATCGGCAAGCTTGAGGCCGACCCTGTCAGCAATGATGGAACTTTGACCAATGGCAATGTTGGCAAAGGGGCCTGCATGGACAATGACAGGCTGGCCTTCCAGGGACTGAATAAGGGAGGGATTCAGGGCATCCACCATCCACGCGGTCATGGCACCTGCCACCTGAAGGTCCTCGGTGGTAACTGCTTTGCCTTTCTTGGTGTAGGCAACAACAATCTTGCCCATTCTCTCACGCATGTCCTTGAGATCCCTGGCAACGGCCAGAATGGCCATAACCTCGGAGGATACCGCAATACCGAACTTTGATTTCATCATAAAACCGTCGGATTTGCCGTTCACACCATCAATGCCGATGATGATGTTTCTAAGAGCCTGGCAGCAGAAATCCATGATCCAGCCCATCTCAACCCGGGTGGGATCAATGTCAATACGCTTCATGCCGGAAAGTCTTTCCAACTGCTCGTCGGTGTAGTTTCTCTCATGCTGCAGACGGGATGTCAGAGCAACCATGGCAAGGTTATGGGCGTTCATGATGGCATTGATATCACCGGTGAATCCCAGAGAAAAGGGAGTCAGGGGAATACATTGTGCCAGACCACCACCCGCAGCAGAACCCTTAATATTCATGGTGGGTCCACCGGAAGGCTGACGAATGGCAGCGGAAACACTTTTACCAATTTTACCAAGACCCTGGACAAGACCCATGGAACAGGTTGATTTCCCTTCACCAAGGGGGGTGGGGGTAATGGCGGTTACATCAATGTACTTTCCATTGGGTTTGTCTTTAAGACGCGCAAGCACTGCACGAAAATCAATTTTGGCGATGTAATGACCCTGGGGAAGTAATTCCTCTTTGGTCAGACCAAGTTTTTCACCAATTTCATAAATGGTCAGCATGTCTTTTTCTGCATCCTGGGCAATTTCCCAGTCAGCATGTTTGGTTGGATCCAATGCCATGGTAAAACTCCTTTTTAATATTTGGGCTCAGGGGATGAGCCGTTCAGTTTTCTATACAAACCAAGGTGACAAAATTACCTGCCACAGCTATTTATATTATCATGAATTTTCGATGATCAAGTTTTTGGAGCTGTTGTCTGGAAGAACTTTTAGGATCAGGCATTCATATGCTTAAGATTTTATAATAAATTGTTCCAACATGAACGGAACCAAATTACCATCACAATAGTTTATCGGGAATAATCTTATAATGTGCATTACTCGTCAAGAACTATTTGCACATTTGCCAAAAAAACATTCTCTATTTTTCATTCACAGCGTGGGTTGCCATGTAAAAAAACGAGAATGTTGGCAGTGAATGACATTCATTTACTAATTAAATCAAACATTTTTAAAGATATCTAAAATTTTCTTTATTTTTGACTTTGTACTTTTTTTGACCTCTAATCTATTGACAAAACCTGTCCCTGGATGTAAATCATGTACGGTAGTTTTTGTGGCATAATTCAATTAAACATGCAATATGACATGTGATAAAGGTGGATGGTGGGCCATAAATTAATTCAAAAACTTCAGAGACAATGCAACTTGAAAAGAGTTTCTACAACACGTTTCCCCATTGCACTCACATTCTTTCCATCTCCCTTTCACATCTACCCCCCCCCCTTGTTTCTTCCATTTATAATGTATGATTGTTTCCCCATTGATCATACTATCCATAATCAACCCGCAACCAATAACTATAAACTTATAAGGAGGTAAGAGTGGGATTTGAACTTACAAAAGAATCCTATGCCGGCGGAATTAAAGCAATCACCATTGGAAAGGGTGATAACGCATTAACCATCGGCGGCCAGACATGTTATCCTTTTTACCAGTTTGAAGGCGAAATATCCAGCAAACCCATTGTTGCCATGGAAATCTGGGACATAGAGCCAGAAGAGTGGCCAGCAGCAGCAATGGCTCCGTTTAAAGATGTCCTTGGTGATCCACCCGCATGGGCCAAAAAATGCGTTGACGACTTTGGCGCACAACTCATCGTTCTCCAACTGAAAAGCATTGATCCCAATGACAAGGATGCGAGTCCTGCCGATGCTGCTGCCATCGTAAAAAAAGTGGTGGATGCCATTGATGTCCCCCTGATCGTATGGGGCTGTGCATCACCTGCCAAGGATGAAGAGGTTCTTAAGGCAGTTGCAGAGGCGTGCCAGGGAGAGAATCTGGTTCTGGGTCCTGTGGAAGAAAAAAATCATAAAGGGATTGGTGCTGCGGCCATGGGTTACGGCCATGCCATTATCTCTTCTTCCCCCATTGATGTGAACCTGGCAAAACAGGTCAACATTCTTCTTGAAAACCTGGGTGTGCCCCTGGACAAAGTTCTTGTGGATCCCACCACCGGTGGATTGGGTTACGGCCTTGAGTACTCCTACTCCGTCATGGAGCGCCTGAGCATGGCTGCCATGGCCCAGGGTGATGATAAACTCCAGAACCCCATGATCAACAACCTGGCCAATGAAGTCTGGAAATGTAAAGAGGCCAAACTGACCGCTGAAGAGGCTCCTGAACTGGGTGATCCTGAACGTCGTGGTATCCTCATGGAAGCTGTGGGTGCTGTTTCTTATTTCATGGCCGGCTCCGACATCATGATCATGCGGCATCCCGAAGCCATCAAGCTTGCCAAAGCCTTTGTGGATCTCATCTGCGACGGTGGCTCAGCCCTTGATGTTCCCCCCATCACAAAACAACTTGATGATGTGGAAATAGACTTTACAGCCTTTGCACCCGAACCCGATCTCACCATTGAAGAAGAGAAAAAAGCAGCGGCTACACCCAAAGCTGCGGCTGCCAAACCGGCAGCAAAGGCAGCGGCTGCACCAAAAGCCGAAGCCCCCAGGGCTGAACCTGTGAAAGAAGCTGCCCCTGCTGTGGATGCAAAGGCAACGGCAGAAGCCCAAGCCAAGACAAAAGCAGATATGGAAGCCAAAGCCAAAGCCGATGCAGAAGCAAAGGTAAAGGCAGATGCAGAAGCAAAAGCAAAGGCTGCCGCAGATGCAACGGCAAAATTAGAAGCAGAAGCAAAGGCCAAGGCAGATGCAGAAGCAAAAGCAAAAGCAGAAGGAATTGCCAAGAGTAAAGCCGAAGAAGATGCCATAAGAGAACAAAGGGCAAAAGAGCAGGAAGAAAGAGCGGCCAACACAGGCGCACCCAAGGATAAAAAAGTCTCAATGACAGCATCCAAAACCCAGAGATCCGCCTTATCTAAA
>Ga0208900_1001415_pt1 | contig 12809 bp, 6 predicted proteins | sample AntAceMetag02UKK_FD_184763 | JGI IMG/M metagenome (GOLD analysis project Ga0208900, IMG submission 184763) | Saline lake microbial communities from Ace Lake, Antarctica - Antarctic Ace Lake Metagenome 02UKK (SPAdes) (version 2) | ecosystem: Environmental > Aquatic > Non-marine Saline and Alkaline... | reverse complement strand
AAGACTCAAAAGGATTGGGTAGGTTGCCTGTTTATGATATCAGTGAACATCAGTAAAATCCGTGTTATCAGTGTTCTATTTTAGGATTTTCCACTACTTAAACTAAACAAGTTGCAGGCAGCTTTATGGTTTCGAGTGATGGATTTTCTATTGGCTCTCCTTCATATGAAAAAAATCAAACACTACCTTCCCCTTGCTATGCCCGATCACTCCCTGCAAATCTTCCAGGCTGGCCACTTTAATCTTTTTCACGGATTTGAATTTTGAAAGTAATTTCTGCGTATAGTTGGGGCCAATGCCTTCAATTTCGGTGAGGGTGCTTTTGATGGTTCCCTTTTCGCGTTTTTTGCGGTGATGGGTGATTCCAAAACGATGGGCTTCATCGCGCAAATATTGGATAATTCTCAGGGATTCCGATTTTTTGTCTAAGTAAATGGGGATGGTGTCGCCGGGGAAGTAAAGTTCTTCAAGCCTTTTGGCGATACCGAGGATGGTGATCTTGCCACGTAGGCCAAGCTTTTCGAGGCTTTTTACTGCCGAACTGAGTTGGCCTTTTCCACCATCAATCACAATGAGTTGGGGCAAATCTTTTTCTTCATCGAGTAATCTTTTGTAGCGGCGGTAAATCACCTCTTCCATCGAAGCATAATCATCGGGACCCTCAACAGTTTTGATGTTGTAATGCCGGTAATCCTTTTTGCTGGGTTTGGCATCACGAAAGCAAACCATGGCCGCAACAGGGTAAGTTCCCTGGATGTTCGAGTTGTCGAAACACTCGATATGTTTAGGCAATTCTTTCATGCGCAAATCCTTCATCAAAGTGCTGAGGATGCGTTTGCTGTGCCGCTCAGGATCGACCAACTCGATTTGCTTGCGTTTTTCTATCTGGTAATATTTTGCATTGCGCTCCGACAATTCAAGCAGGTGCTTCTTGTCACCTATTTTCGGAACGGTAAAAGTAACATCAGGAAGCTCTATTTTCAACTTGAATGGCAACAGGGCTTCATTGGAATTGCTGTCGAAGCGTTGCCTGAAATCGGCCACAGCCAACGCCAGTAATTCCTCTTTGCTTTCGTCCAGTTTCTTTTTCATTTCTACCGTGTGGGCCTGAACAATGGCGCCATCCACCACCTTCATGTAGTTTACATAACCCGAATCGTCGTCGGTGATAATTGAAAAAACATCCACATTATGGATTTTCGGGTTCACCACCATCGACTTGCTTTGGTAGCGTTGGAGCAGCTCAATTTTTTCTTTGATGGCCTGTGCTTTTTCAAACTGCATTTCGGCGGCATAACGGCCCATCAAATCTTTCAACTGTCTCTGGACTTCGCTAATGTTGCCTTTGATGATGAGCTTGATCTCGCTGATGGTTTGTAGGTAACCTTCCTCAGTTTGCTTACCCACGCATGGGCCCAGGCAGTTTCCGATGTGGTATTCGAGGCAGACTTTAAACTTCCCTGCGTTTACATTTTTCCCGCTCAAGTAATGCTTGCAGCTACGAAGCTTATAAAGTTGCCGGATGAGATCGAGCAAGGTGTGCATCATCCTTCCCGAAGCATAAGGCCCGAAATATTCTGAGCCGTCGCGAATAACATTGCGTGTAGGAAAAACCCTTGGAAACCTTTCGTTTTTGATGCAAATCCAGGGGAAGGTCTTGTCGTCCTTGAGCAGGACATTGTAGCGGGGCTGGTATTTTTTTATGAGGTTGTTTTCGAGCAGCAGGGCATCCAGTTCCGAATCGACAACGATATGTTGGATACTGGCAATTTTTTTCACCATCACCGAAGTTTTGCCACTCACTCCCGATTCTTTATTAAAGTAGGACGAAATCCGCTTTTTCAGCGATTTTGCCTTTCCGATATAAATGATCTTGTCCTTTACATCCAAAAACTGATACACCCCCGGCTTGTAGGGCAGGGTAGAAATAATGGGTTTAAGTTTATCGATATGTGGGTTTAACTTTGTCATGAAAAAACTTCAATATTCGATATTCAATATTGGATATTCGACATTCATTTTTGTTTTGTTATACAAACACCGTTAACATGTTTGTAATAATGGTACACATCAGAACCTATTAACTCTCATTTTTCAAATGATCCCAGCCCTGTGCTTTTATCTCTACCACCGGGCCTGATTTTGTGATCAGGTTGACGCCTTCCGATTTATTGGTCATAAAGCCAATTACCGAAATGTCCTTTTCATTTTTAATCGTTTCATAATCTTCCTGTTTGATTGTGAAAAGCAATTCATAATCCTCGCCACCATTCAGGGCATACATCGATGGATCCATTTCAAATGAGCGGGCGGTATCATAGGTTTGTTCGTCGATGGGGATTTTTTCCTCGTAAACCGTGCATCCCAAATCCGAATGTTTGCAGATATGTTTGATTTCTGAGGCTAGGCCGTCGGAAATGTCAATCATTGCGGTGGGTTTGATTTTTAAGTCTTTTAAAATTTCTATCACGTCGGGCCTTGCCTCCGGTTTAAGTTGCCTTTCAAGTATATAATCGTAATTTTCGAGGTTGGGTTGCATATTTGGGTTGGCATTGTATTCGGCTTTCTCGCGTTCCAAAACCAATAGGCCGGCATAAGCCCCACCCAAATCTCCAGATACACACAAGAGGTCTTTTTCCCTCGCGGGGCCACGGTAAACCACGGCATCTTTGTCAACCTCGCCAATGGCAGTAACCGACAACACGAGCCCCTGCTTGCTGCTGGTGGTATCGCCGCCCACCAAATCAACCTGGTATTTTTCGCAGGCCAGTTTCATTCCTGCATACAACTCTTCAACGGCTTCCAGGGGGAAACGGCTCGACAGGCCCAAACCAACAATTACCTGCTTGGGCGTTCCATTCATAGCATAAATATCCGACAGGTTCACCACAATAGCTTTATAACCCAAATGGCGCAATGGATAATAAGTCAGGTCGAAATGGATGTTTTCGAGCAAGAGGTCTTTTGTTACAAGCATGTATTTATCGCCGGCATCAATCACAGCAGTATCGTCGCCAACACCTTTAATGGTAGATGGGTGATGAATTTTCACATCCTTTGTCAATTGGTCAATCAGGCCAAATTCGCCTAATTCCGAAATTTCTGTTCTTTTAGGGTTTTTATCTTCAAGCATAGTATGGATCATTTAAGTTGGCGGCAAAGTTAAGGTTTTGTTCAAAAGGCTAATTGTTGAATATATTATTAGTGTCTAATTCATAAAATTGTAGCTTTTTTTGGCAGGACTTATTAAATCCAAAAATCTCGCAAAGCGATGCCTATGGCAAAATATCTAAATCCAAAACAAATTCAAATATTCAAAATTCAAAAAATGAAACAGTTGTATATAGGTTTTTTGATTAGGCAGTTTTGAATTTTTACAATTTGGATTTTGATATTTATTTGGATTTTGTGCTTTGGATAAAAGAACTCCTTGGTTTGTTCTGGCCTGCCTGCCGCAGGCAAGGCTCGTCCAGCTTATGATGTTAGAAGATGCAAAAGTTAAAAATTGAAGGATTATTTAAACAATTGACCACACATATAAAAAAAATAGATACCTTTATTGCATCAAAAAAAAGCGACCCCTAATGAAAGAGACCGCTTTAAATGTTTTCACAACGGAATAATCCTTATTGTGAATTGCTTTAGATTGTACGTGCAAACATAGTAAAAAAATAGATATAAAATCAAAAAACATGAAAAAAATTTTAGGATTGGATTTAGGGACCAATAGTATTGGATGGGCATTGGTTGAGATTGACCACGAAAATGGGATTGTAAAAATTCTTGGTTTAGGGTCACGAATAATACCAATGAATGCTGGTGAAATAAAAGACTTTGAAAGCAATGGAAAAATTAAAAGTGCTGCAGCTCAAAGAACTGAGACGAGGGGACCAAGAAGACTCAACGAAAGATATTTGCTAAGAAGAGACCGACTTCATTTGGTACTTAACCTGCTTGATGCACTTCCAAAGCATTACAAACTTGAAATTGATTTCACAAATGAAAAAGGAGAGAAATCTGGAAAGTTAAAAGCTAATAAAGAACCAAAGTTGGCCTACTTGCCGAAACGGAAAGGTGAAAAAGCCGAATTCCTTTTTAAGGATTCATACCAGGAAATGCTTGATGAATTAAAGATTGAAAACAGAAAAGGAAATAGAATACCCTATGACTGGACACTTTATTATTTGAGAGACAAAGCTCTCAAAAGCAAGGAAATGTTAAAAAAAGAAAATAAGGAGCCTCTGACTCTAGAAGAATTAGCATGGGTATTGTTAAGCTACAACCAAAAAAGAGGATACGAGAAAAATGAAGTTGAGGATAAAGCTACGAAGCAAAATGAAATAATTGAAGAATTTGACCTACAAGTAAAAAGTGTTACACCGAAAGTAGATATAAAAGGAAGCAGCTTATTTGAGATCCAGCTTGAAGGAAACGATGCTTTTGTTTACAATGAAAAATCAAGTGTGCAATTAACTCAGGTTGGGGATATAAAAGAAGTCATAAAAATATCACAAGTTGATGAACAAGGCAATGTTGAAAAAACTCATTTCAAAATTATTGACATTTACTCTTTAGAAATTAGTGCCTTAGATTATAAAAAAGAAGATGGAAAGCATAAGTACACGCTAACATATAAAAATGGTTGGGAAGAACAAAAACGAACTAATAATTATACTTTTAAATATAAAAATGCACTTAAGAAAATCTACGACTATATAGTAGAAACGGAATATGATACACAAGGGAATTTAAAACTTGTTCAAGGTAAGGAGCGAAAGTTACGAGAGCCTGATTTTAACGATACTTCAAATGACTGGACTTTACTTAAAAAGAAAACAGAGAAAGAAACATTGGCTTTTAATATAGATAATGGATTTAAAAAGGATAATGGTGATGCCAGGAAATTCATATCGCCTAAAATATACAACACATTGAAATGTGATGCAAAAACCGGTTTGCGCACAAAGATTATCGGTGGTGTTTTTCAGGTTGTGGACAGGGATTTTTATCGTGAAGAATTAAACCAAATAATTGCCACTCAGAAGGATTTCCATACAAGTTTGGAAGATGAAAAAATATTTGGCCAATGTGTTCGAACATTGTATCCAAAAAACCAAAACCATCAAAAATCATTACTCAATAACAAAGATGCTATTCAGAACCTGTTGGTTGAGGATATTTTACTTTATCAACGACCGCTAAAAAGTAAAAAATCTGAGATTGCAAATTGCAAATATGAAGTAAGGTATTGGGATGAGGTGTTGGACAAAAAGACAAAAAAGGCCATTGAAGAGGTGGATGAAGAAACAGGTGAAGTTACAATAAAACAACAACCTATTTATCATAAAGTAGTTTCTGCATCCCACCCTTATTTTCAGGAATTTAGGATTTGGGATAAGTTGCATAATATAAGGTTAATTCAACTTGAAAAAGTAGATAAGGATACGGGAGAAATACAAACTAACCTGGATGTTACAAAAGGATATTTCAAAACGGATGTAGATTATCAAAATTTATTCAATAAACTCAACAATCAAAAATCGCTGAGTCAAAACCAATTTTTAAAATATTGCAAGGACACATTTGGCATACCATATATTAAAAAGGAGAAAAATTTTGTTTGGAATTTTCCCGAAGATGAAGAACTAAAAGGAAACGAAACGCGGGTAAGTTTTGTTACCCGGTTTAAACGTTGCGGATATACTGAATACAAAGATTACCTAACACAAGAAAAAGAGATTGATTTATGGCATTATTTGTATTCTGTAAGTTATAAAGAACGCACAGCCAATAACAACAAAAGTGTTACAACTTTTTTTAACCGATTTTTTGAAGGTAGTGATGTTACAGAAGAAGTCAAAAATAAAATCATTCAGGACTTTGTAAACTACCCAAAATTCCCATCACGATACTGTGCGTATTCAGAAAAAGCATTAAAAAAACTGATGCCGTTTATTCGGATGGGCAAAAACCGATTTGCCGGAAAGTTTGATGTTTCTGAATATTTAACTGATCTACAATCTATCGAATTTGACAGCAAACGTATCAGGCAATTATTAAAGAAATCAACTCTAAACGGGAAAGAAAAAGAAGCATACAAGCAGTCACTTTATGATGCGCTTTGGAAGCATTCTGTTAATGAAAGAATTGAAGAAATTTTAATCCGATTAAAAAAGATTGATTTTACGGCTGAAAAAGTTGATTACTCGCAAGTTACACGAAACAAAACAAACTATGGGGAATTACCATACCCAAAGGGTTTATTTAATGCTTTTAAAAACTTCAATAAGGTTGATGATTTTACATCTCTCGACTTAACGAAAACATCCTATTTGGTGTATGGTCGCCATTCTGAATTGGCTCAAGCCAAATATTGGACTTCCCCTGACAAAGTGAGGAATGAGTTGCGCCAAGAACTCAAACAACATTCATTGAATAATCCTGTGGCTGAAAAGGTTTTGCTCGAAATGATGCAGATAGTAGCTGCTATTTGGGAATACTATGGAGAAAAAAATAAAAATACGGAAGATTACGAAAAGCTATTTGATAAAATCCATCTTGAAGTAGGAAGAGAACTCAAAAAATCAGTAAAGGAAAAAGAAGCCGATTCGAAAAGACAGTCAGGGAATCGTGCGCAAAATAAACGGCTCCGCCAGGTTTTGGAAGAGTTTTTAACTAGGAAGCCTTACAATGCAAATCCAATTAATACTGACCATTTTGAACGACTAAAAATTTTGGAGGAAGGAGCAGAACACACAAAGAATAATGACAAAGAGTTTTTTAAAGGAAAATCATACACCAAAAAGGATATTGAAGATATTCTTAAAAAACAAAGCATAAGCAAGACAGATTTTGAGAAGTATAAACTTTGGATAGAGCAAGGGTACCGATCGCCTTACACCAATCAAGTTATAAAGCTCACAGATTTATTTGATGGTGCAAAATACAATATCGATCATGTTTTTCCACAGGCATCCATCACCAATAATTCGCTAAGCAACAAAGTAGTTTGCGAATTAGAAGTAAACACAACAAAAAGCGATCAAACCGGAAGAGAATTTGTAAATAATCCAAAACAAAGAAATGTTCCTTGTGAAGCACACAAAACTATAAAAAACCCTAAAGGAGTGGTTGAAATTGTTAATGACGAAACTTATGTAAGCATAATAAAAGCACAATTCTCTGGCAATAAAAAACTAATTTTACTATCCAAAGAAATTCCCAAGGGTTTTACCAATAGCCAGCTGAACAATTCCCGCCATATTGCCCGCAAAGCCATGGAGTTGCTGAGTCATATTGTGAGAGAACCAGGAGAAGTGGAATTTCGCTCCAAAAATGTACTTCCTGTTACTGGTGCGGTTACCGGCAAATTAAAAGAAGCTTGGAAGTTGGATCAGGTTTGGAAAGAGCTTGTTGCTCCCCGATACATAAGAATGAATGAATTAACTCAATCTAAGCTTTTTGGTAGTTGGCAAAAATCTAAAGCCGGCCATGATTATTTTGATTGTAATTTGGATAAATCCATAAGAGAAAAAGATGATTCGTACAACATTAAACGGATTGACCACCGCCACCATGCTTTGGATGCTTTAATCGTGGCTTTGTGTACTGAAGATCATGTAAACTATTTGAGTAATATTAACGCGAACAAGAAACTTGAAAAATATGGAGAACAGCGGAAATTAGAAGCCTATAGGAAAAAATTGAAAAGAAAGATTATGTTCTCTAAACCTAAAAAGGATAAGCCAAAAGAGAATGACTGGTATTATTTAAAACCTGGAGAGGCACGGCAAAAAAATGCGGAAAACTCGCGCGAGGATTCAGTTCTAACAAAATCCTATTTCTACAAAGATTTGGATTCCTTTAATAAGGATTACAAAAAGATGATTTTAACGGCATTACAACATACCATCGTAACATTTAAACAAAATCTTAGGGTAATTAACAAAACGGTAAATTTATACAATAATTCACCTGACAAAAAGAAGAAAGATAGGCAGGAAGGAGAAAAGGGTGGAAACAAAGAAAATTGGGCAATTCGAAGAAGCTTGGGGAAAGGAACCTATTATGGAAAAATAGATATTGGAGATAGAATAAATAAACAACTTTTAAAAAACGCTAAATTTTTTTATGAAAATATAGATGCAATAGTTGATATGGATTTAAGGTTTCAATTGCAAGATATAAAAACGAATTCCATATCAGTTAAAGATTTTGAAGTAAAACTAAAAGAGAATTTTAAGAATACTTTTGTTGAATGTATTGCTTTTAAGGCTGCCAGCAGATTCAATAGCGAATTAAATGAGTCCTTTAATAGAGAAAAGATTGGAACAATTACCGATAAAGGAATTCAAAAGATCCTTACTAATCACTTAAAACAGTTTGATACAACAGAACTACCATTTGAGGAGGCATTAAAATACTTCGATTCAATACTTGAAAAACATGAACTGGAAGCAATCTTAAAAGAAGATGAAAATTTATTTAAAGGTATTGAAGACTTAACAGACTTTTTACGTTTAAATGACTTTAAATATAAAAAAGTCAATTTTTCAAAATTACATTTATTTATAGAGCATGTTCCTGATGAAGACTTTCGGAATGATGAACGGTTTAAAGATAAAATTGGTGACCACCCTGAAATAGCATTTACTCCGGAGATGATAACAAAAATGAATGAGGCTGAGAATCTAATAAGATTGAATGAGGGGAAAAATCATAAGCCAATATTCAAAATGAGAACTTATTCAGGTTTTGGTAATGAAAAAAGCGTAAGTGATAATAAATCATCTGTCAAACATAAGCAATTTGTTAAAGTGGATAAAGGAACGAATTTCTATCTCGCAATTTATGAGATAAAAGATAAGTCGAAAATTAGCCGGGAAAATCCAATAAGGATTTTTAAAGAAATCAGCCTATTTGATTTGATTGAGTTTCAAAAATCTACAAATAATTTTGAATTACCAATAGAAGAAAACGTCCATAGTGTAGGTGGGGAAAAATATAGCTTTTTGTTTACACTCACTCAAAATGATGTGGTCAAAATAAACTTGAAAAACGATGAGTTAATTTATGCTTTCAATAGGTACTCCGGTAACGATGTATATTTTAGACCAATAAATCACTCTACTGAAGTTGAAAAATATGAAGTTGATAGAAAAATCAATTCATTGACCGGAAAATTAAGCGGATCGCAGGTAAATGAAACTACCAGTATTAATGGGGCACAAATAAAAAATATTTGTTTGAAACTCAAAGTTGATCGATTAGGTAATATTCTAATGCCATGAGCGAATGATCAAACGCACTCTCTATTTCGGCAATCCATGTTACTTAAAGAAGAAACAGGATCAATTGGTTGTTGAGTACCCTGAGCAAGCAACTGAAGCGAAATCTGCACCAATCGAAGATATTGGTGTGCTAATACTGGACAATCCACAAATCGCTATTACCCAGGCAGTGCTGGCGGCTGTGAACGAAAACAATGCCGTAATTGTAAATTGCAATGCCCAACACCTGCCCTTTGCTTTGATGCTGCCAACCGCCTCGCACCATGCCTATACTGAAAAATTGCGTTTTCAACTTGAATCAACATTACCACTCAGGAAAAATTTATGGCAACAAACGGTAGTTGCTAAAATTAATAACCAAGCTGCATTGCTAGAAAGTTGGGGTGTTGATACTGAGAATGTGAAACATTGGGCCAGGCACGTAAAAAGTGGCGACCCCGAAAATATGGAAGCCAGGGCGGCAGCCTATTATTGGGGGAAATACCACGAAGGTTTCAGGCGACATAGGTTTGGCGACCCACCCAATAACTTGCTCAATTACGGGTATGCTATTTTGCGTGCCGTGGTTGCCCGTGCTTTAGTTGCCAGTGGAATGCTCCCGGCAGTAGGCATCCATCACCGCAACAAATACAACCCTTACTGCCTGGCCGATGACATTATGGAACCTTACCGTCCCTGGGTTGACCGATTAGTGCTGGCAATATGTGAAGAAAACGAAGACATTGACGAGTTGACCCCCGATTTGAAAAGGGAATTGCTTTCAATCCCGGTGATGGATGTTTATATCGCAAAACAAAAAAGCCCCTTGATGGTTGGGATGCAGCGGACATCCGCCTCATTGATGCAGTGTTTTGAAGGAACATGCCGAAAAATTTTATACCCTGAACTTATGTGTTTAATTGATGAATAATAAATAATTACCACAGAGAAAACAATGTTTCTCCGTTAGCTCTGCGGCTTCTCGGTGTACTCTGCGGTAAAAAAACAGAAACATTATGACAGAAAATGAAATTACCGAAAAAATTATCGGCGCGGCCATCCGGGCTCATAAAGAGTTAGGTCCAGGCCTGTTGGAATCAGCCTATAAAGAATGCCTGTATTACGAGCTAAAGCAAATGGGGCTTAATGTTGAAAAAGAAAAACCCCTGCCACTAATTTATCATGAAGTCAGGCTTGAGATTGGATACCGGGTAGATTTGTTAGTAGAGAGAAAAGTGATTGTAGAACTCAAAGCGGTCGAAGCTCTCAATGACGTTCATCTCGCCCAGGTTTTAACCCATCTTAAATTGAACAACAACCGGATTGGTCTACTGATCAATTTTAATGTGAGCATCCTAAAAGATGGAATCAGGAGGCTTATCAACAAGTATTATAAAGAATAAACAAGGGAAGGAAAACAGGGAGAAAACAGAACTTCTCAGCTAACTCTGCGACATCTCTGCGCACCCTGTGATAAAAACAAACCACAGAGATAACTGAGGAGACACAGAGGAAACAGAGATTCTCAGCTAACTCTGCGACTTCTCTGTGCACTCTGCGGTAAAAAACTAAATATCTGTTTGTTTATTAAACGCTTTGATGAAACTAGACTCATTAAACCAGTATAGGATTTTGTGGGTATTTGTATTTTACGATTTGCCAACCGAAACCAAAAAGGACAGGCGGAATATTGCACTCTTCAGGAAGGGTTTGCAAAGGGACGGTTATAGCATGTTGCAATACTCTATTTATGTGCGCCACTGCAATAGCCGCGAAAATGCAGATGTCCATATCAGGCGCGCCAAAAGTGTTATGCCTCCCAAAGGGGAAGTGATTATTTTTACGCTTACCGACAAACAATTTGGCATGATGGAATTTTTCCGGTCGGCCAAAGCATCGAAAAAACCGGATACACCACAGCAATTGGAGTTGTTTTGAAATGAAAAACCCGCTACCTGTTTTGGGCAGCGGGCAGTATTGAACCCATTTTTCCATTGAAATATTTGCCTTAACACACTGAACACGTGGGTGTAAAACCCTGGTATGCTGTGTTCAATATTTCAAAGATACAATCTAAAAGCAATTCACAACCAAAAGTGAAGTGAATGCATTTAAGGCCTAGCTGTGTTCAATATTTCAAAGATACAATCTAAAAGCAATTCACAACGGAATAGGTAGTCGAATGCGTCATCAACAAGCTGTGTTCAATATTTCAAAGATACAATCTAAAAGCAATTCACAACATACATGGCTTCCCATGCCATACCATACGGCTGTGTTCAATATTTCAAAGATACAATCTAAAAGCAATTCACAACATTTGGCTGGCTGTTTAGGATTCGCTTTAAGCTGTGTTCAATATTTCAAAGATACAATCTAAAAGCAATTCACAACTGTAACTACATTAACGTCAATCATAACTTCGCTGTGTTCAATATTTCAAAGATACAATCTAAAAGCAATTCACAACTCGAAAACGTGTGCGTAACTGAATCGCACCGCTGTGTTCAATATTTCAAAGATACAATCTAAAAGCAATTCACAACGTGCCTGAGATTTGAAAGTTTTGTTTTGAGGCTGTGTTCAATATTTCAAAGATACAATCTAAAAGCAATTCACAACAGGAATGGATTTAGAACAATTTACAGAGGCGCTGTGTTCAATATTTCAAAGATACAATCTAAAAGCAATTCACAACTGTAACCGTCCCCGATGATGATGCAGTCATGCTGTGTTCAATATTTCAAAGATACAATCTAAAAGCAATTCACAACCGTATGGCTCAACGTTTGGGCCTACGTGTAGCTGTGTTCAATATTTCAAAGATACAATCTAAAAGCAATTCACAACCGCGGTGGACGTTCACTTTCTTTGCAAGTAGCTGTGTTCAATATTTCAAAGATACAATCTAAAAGCAATTCACAACCTACATTTGAGCCGTCCACGACCACGAAAGGCTGTGTTCAATATTTCAAAGATACAATCTAAAAGCAATTCACAACAAGTTTTATTTTGTTGTGCCGGAAGATGTGGCTGTGTTCAATATTTCAAAGATACAATCTAAAAGCAATTCACAACTGCTTCTTCTTTAACTCAAACTACGATTGTGCTGTGTTCAATATTTCAAAGATACAATCTAAAAGCAATTCACAACGATGTTGTACCGGTTGGTATTACTTCTAAAGCTGTGTTCAATATTTCAAAGATACAATCTAAAAGCAATTCACAACGTAGTCAATAAGCGGGTAAATGTATTTTGTGCTGTGTTCAATATTTCAAAGATACAATCTAAAAGCAATTCACAACGAAATTAAATAGCTTAGATACCGGTGCAGAGCTGTGTTCAATATTTCAAAGATACAATCTAAAAGCAATTCACAACGCGTTTGTTCCTGATAAATCCAATGACTTGCTGTGTTCAATATTTCAAAGATACAATCTAAAAGCAATTCACAACCTGTTTTAGCATCTTTCAGCACATAGTCTCGCTGTGTTCAATATTTCAAAGATACAATCTAAAAGCAATTCACAACGAACGCC
>Ga0208900_1001413_pt1 | contig 12822 bp, 7 predicted proteins | sample AntAceMetag02UKK_FD_184763 | JGI IMG/M metagenome (GOLD analysis project Ga0208900, IMG submission 184763) | Saline lake microbial communities from Ace Lake, Antarctica - Antarctic Ace Lake Metagenome 02UKK (SPAdes) (version 2) | ecosystem: Environmental > Aquatic > Non-marine Saline and Alkaline... | reverse complement strand
ACGCTATCCAATTATATATTCATAACGATTTCATCATCAACGGACCGGTAGATATTGAAGACCTGGTTTTTGCCGGAATAAATGACCAGACTATTTATAGTACCTCAAAAGGAGGTATTATTGATGTTGACCAGGTTTACGATACAGTTGCATCAAGTGCTATAATCCTCAACACAGATATGACCTTCTTCATCGAGAATTTCTGGGATTTGGATGGGGCAAGCATAAACCTGAACAATGGAAGCCTAATTATGCAGGGCGGAGACCTTAAAAACGGTTCTCTTACAACCAACAATAAATATTTGCGACAAACTGGGGGCGCCGCGATTATTAACATGCACTTAAGCAATGTGGAGTTGAAGGGTATCTGCCAAGTTTTCGGTAGCGACATGCTCTTTACCAATGTTACCAATACCGACACCCTGAGGAATTATCCTGGTTATAACAGCAATGTCAAGTTATTGGCTGAAGGAAATTTTGTTAACAATGGTGTTATTAATAGAGGCAATAACTATGGTCTCCAGTTATATGTTTATAATGATTTTATCATCAACGGTCCGATAGACATAGAAGACCTGTTTTTTGCCGGTAATAACGACCAGACTATTTACAGTACCTCAAAAGGAGGTATCATTGATGTTGACCAGGTTTACGATACAGTTGCATCAAGTGCCATTATCTTTAACTCAGATATGACCTTCATCGGGTCAAACTGGTATCTTGATGGGGCAAGCATAAACCTGACCAATGGAAACCTAATTATGCAGGGGGGAAAGCTTGCGAACGGATTTCTTACAAGCAACAACCAATACTTGCGTCAAAGTGGAAATGCAGGGATTTCAGAAATGCATTTCAGTAATGTTGAATTAAAAGGAATATGCAAGCTTTCTTCTGCTAACAGCTACTTTACCAATGTAACTGTTACCGACACTTTGATGAACCACCAGGATTATAATACCTATCCTAAGTTATTTGTGGATGGTGATTTTGTAAACAATGGTGTAATTACCAATAGCGACAACTATTGGATAGATTTGCGGGTTGATGGAAACTACTACAATAATGGCAAAGCCAATTATGAGCAAATAGTATTTACCGGCGATGATATTCAGTACTTCTACAGCCCTGTATTTCCTATATCAAACTCAGACATCGAATCTACAAAAACAGGAGGGCTTGTCCAATGTGATGGTGATGTTTTACTTGACACTTGCATAGTTTATTTTAATTGGGATGTTTTTAGTTTACAGAATGGTGATTTGAAAGTTACAGGTGGTGATTTGAAAAGGGTAGGTATTAAAGGCAATGGCTTTAAACTAATTTCAAATGGAAATGGTGCTACCGCAAATGTGGCATTTGAAGACCTTACTATCGAAGGACATCTTCACATGGGAGGGGTTGATAATTCATTTGATGATGTTACACTTAGTGATACCATCAGTCAACACGGAGGTCATAATTATGATACTCATATAAGCACAACAGGTGATTTTATAAACAATGGCCATATCATTGATATTGATAATTATGATCTCTGGTTTTACGTGCAGGATGTGCTTATCAATAATGGTGATTGGAAAACAGAAAAATTGGTCTTTGACGGCGATGACATGCACTATATCGAATCACTTGAAGCCAATCCTTTTGAAGTAGATTTCATTACGATGGGCGCAAAGGGTGGCGATGTTAGCATTACTTCTGAGTTATACTTGCTGAATACTGATGTAAATCTAAGCAGCCAAAACTTATACATTCCCGATGCCGGTATCCTCGATATCGACAGTAGCGCTATACAAAATGCAATGGTTTACGGAGGTGATTTTTCAAGCATGAATTGCTCCAACAACTCCTGGTTCAGTGCATCCACATTTAACAATATATTAATCAGTGGGACTGTCGATACCAGGGCGAATACTTTTACCGACTGCGTGCTTGAGGCAGTGATGCAAAACGACGAATATAACATACACCCAACAATTGTATTTGATGGAAATTTCACCAATAGCGGATCAATAATTAACAGGCCCGGTTATTCTTATGACCTTTACAATGATGTGTTTGGGAATGTTTATAATTACGGAATATGGGAAATAGATGAAAGTAGCTGGCAGGGTTTGTTCGATCAGGATATTTACCTGATGGATGCAAGTGAAATTAACACCCCATCAGAGTTCCAGGCTGTGATCGGCACTGGAGGAACCTACCAATGGTATAAAAATGATTCAGTGATAGCTGGGGCAACGGCCAACCATTTGGATTTTGCGGCCATCACTGCTGATGAACGCGGTTATTACCACTGCACCACAAATGAAGGCACATCACGAACAATAAGGATTTGCACAGCAATTGAAATTGACCTGGCTGATGAGGCCTATTTCTGCCAGTACGAATCGGTAATGATCGAGGCAACACCAACATCAGGAGAAGGATCCTACACTTACAGTTGGACTCCCACCGAAGGGTTGAGTGATCCCAACATTGCTAACCCAATAGCCAACCCATCTGAACCTACAGTTTATTTCTGTACCATCACCGATGCCATCGGTTGTAAAGGCGAAGCCAGTATTTTTGTGCAGCAATATCCTCAGCTTTATGTTGACGCAGGTGACGATGAGGAAATTTGCTACAACGATAATATCATTCTTCCTGGTAATGCTACTGGAGGGGATTTGGATTATGACTATGTGTGGACTCCTGCTGATGGACTCACCAACCCCAATATTGCCAACCCTTCTGCATCACCTGATGAAACCACAAATTACACTTTGACAGTTACCGATGGCAACGGCTGTGTGGAAAGCGACCAGGTAATAATTACTGTGCATCCGCTTCCAACATTCAGCTATGAAACTTCGGATACCGTAGTTTGCTATGGTGAAGAAATTACATATACCGAATACTTTACAGGAACTGCACCCTGGACTGTAGATGGATTTCTAAATGGCCTGCCTGATACATTTACCACTTACGATAATCCAGCTTATTTTACAATTGTTCCAACTGAAAGTTTTTTCTGGGAACCATTGACTGTAACAGACGGAAATGGCTGTACCTCTCCAGTTAACCAGCCAGTGAATGTTACCGTTCATCCTTTACCAACCTTCACATATGAATTTTCTGACACTGAAGTTTGCTTTGGCGAGGAAATAACTTTCACAAATTATTTTACAGGAACAGCTCCATGGACAGTTGAGTTTATGTATAATGGTATCTATTCCTCGTTTACCACATCCGAAAACCCGGAATACTTTATCGAAATTTTTGATGAAACTACGGTTTATGAACCACTAAGTGTTAGCGATGCAACTGGCTGCTCTTCTGAAGTAAATCAGCCAAATACCTTCATCGTAAATCCAAAGCCTGTTGCCTACCAGCTTACTTCTGCTGGGCCTTATTGCTGGGAGGTGCCAACAACAATGCATGTTGCTGGCTCTGAAGTTGGCGTTATCTACTATCTGATAAGAGATGGAAATCCACCTGAATTTATGATGGAAGGAACTGGCAGTCCCATTGAGTTTAATTTCATTCTCGGTGAAGGAACTTATACCGTAAAGGGTGTAAATACAATTACCGATTGCGAAAACATGATGACAGGCTCCATCGTGGTGGAAATAGATTATGCCCCTATAATTGTTGCCCAGATGGGTGACGACCACAGGTTAATTGGCACTTCCAAAACATGGATTGCAGAAACAAGCGGAACAGATCCCCTAACTTACAATTGGTACTTCGATGGCGACCTGGTTCAGTCGGGGCCATCAAACACCTATACTAAAACAAACCTTACACTTGATGATACCGGTGAATACTGGTTTGTTGTGGAAAACCACTGTGGTGAAGAGCAAAGTGAAAGTATGTACTTTACTGTTCTCGACGAGCAATCGGTTACCATCCCGGCAGGTTGGAGCGGTATTTCAACTTACCTGAGTGTTTGGGATGATGAGGTGGATAAAATCTTCCAGTACATCCAAAGTGATTTGATTGTAGTAAATGACTTCGAACACATGTATTGGCCGGGCCAAAACATTAATACTTATGCTGATGGCAAATGGGATACTTACACCGGTGCGCAAATCAAACTTTCAGCACCGGCCACTGTTGATTTTCAGGGCTTGCACCTTGACGACTTCATTGTAGATCTCAACGAAACCTGGACTTATATACCTGTGCTACATCAAACCCCGGTTCCTGCCGATGAACTATTTATGCAGGCACCTGATCAGATAGTTATTGCAAAAGACATTGCGGGCACAGGGGTTTACTGGCCCCAATACGAGATTAACACACTTGACATACTTAACCCGAATATGGCTTACTTTGTTAAAGTTACCGAAGCCACGGAAGTAGATTTTGGTCTGATAACTAAATCTGGCACTGTCGGTTCCAAAAATTTCCGGCCACAAAATATCACCCCATGGAATAATCCGGTTTATTCAAATAACTCCCACACAATCGCGCTACCCAAAGATGTAGCAATATCAGAACTAATGCCTGGTGATTGGATTGGGGTTTTTAATGCAGAGGATGTTTGCTGCGGAATTGTAGAATTTGATGGAAACAGCACGGCCATTTCAGCATTTGGCAACGACAACACAACTTACGAAACAGATGGTCTGCTTGAAAGCGAATGGATGAGTTTCAAGGCTTATCGCCCATCAAGTGGAGAGACATATGATTTAATTGTTGAATTTAATGCTTCCGCAAATGAGTCTGGATACTTCAGGGCAAATGGCATGTCAGTTATCTCGGGATTGAAAGCTGAGGCAACAGGACTTGGGGATAATTCACAAAGCCGAATCAGGATCTATCCAAATCCTACAAATGGTTTGGTTTTTATCGAAGGAATTTCGGTAGATAGCCAAATTGAAATCACCAATGCTGCCGGCCAGGTGGTTTACGAAACTGATGCTATTGGAAAACAAAGCATCGATTTGGGAACTCAAGCCCGCGGCTTATATAGCATCCGCATTACAAATCAAAAGTTTACTTCCACCCATAAAGTGATGGTGGAGTAGGGTTTTTAGAAAGTCAGGGTTTGACTTGGAGTCAAGCCCTGACTATTCCAATGGGGTTTGACTTGGAGCCAAGCCCTGACTATTCTCAAATTATCGAAATGATAAATTTGTTTAGCTTTGTACAACAATTGAATTAAAACATGCTACATCAAATAAACATATCTTATCCTGAGCATTTTCCTGATGCTTTACAAATATCAGCACGGCAATTTGAGAAAGATGCCAAAATGACTATGGCAGTAAAGTTTTTTGGAATGGGAAAACTATCTTCGGGAATGGCAGCACAACTGGCGGGTGTCGATCGGGTTTATTTTTTATTAAACCTACATAATTATGGTGTAAACATGATTGATCTTGATGATGATGAACTTGAATCTGATTTGAATAATGCCGGATAAAAGTCAAATAGTTATAAATACAGGGCCTCTCATTGCTATTGTTGCAGCTACTGGGAATCTTGATGTTTTGCGTGACCTTTTTGAAAAAGTATATGTACCTTTTGAAGTAATTCAAGAAATCTATAGTAGCAGTTTTCGGAATTTTGCGGTTAAGGAATTTGCTGAAGCGGAATTTTTATTTATCAAATAATATTATAGACTTTGCCCTTCAAAAAACCAATGAGGCAAAATAACATTGTATGTCAGGGCTTGACCTAGAGTCAAACCCTGACTTCTATTCACAAACAAACCTTCCAATATTCTGTCTTCCCCCCGAACTTAGTTGAAGTAAATAAATACCGGGAATCAAGACTTGCGTATTTAGAGAAATCGTCTTTATGGTTGTGGAATTAAATTCCTTCACCAATATTTTTCTACCACTTTTATCGAAAATTTGAAGCTTTGCATCCGCAGATACTTCTTTGGGAAGCCGAATGTTTAACTGCCCCTTGCATGGATTTGGAAAAACTTCCAAATTGTTTTCTGAATTTTGAATTTCATCGAAACCAACATAAGGGCCATCAAAGTATTCTAGTACACGGCCAAGTAAAGTTTCCCTTTCATTGTTACTGTTTATACTTTCGATGCCCCAGGGCAGGAACAGGGATTTGTAATTTCCTGAAAAGCGGACGCCGCAATTATAATTGGTATTGGCGTAATATAAAACCGGTATCCCACCTTCAGTTGCTTCAATCACTGATGCAGAATAGGACGAATTGTTCCCATCGCCACCATAAATATAAAACTGCATTCCATCACCAATGGTGTCGTTATCGATGCCTTCAATTTTCAACTGGCCTGTGTAGCTGTCTTCGATATGGTTGACTTTCAGGTAATCTGTAAACAATTCGGTATTGCCACAATAGTCGCCGGCATTTTGGCTCGACAATAAAATATTTCCTCCATCATCGAGATACTGCATTATGAAATCCTGTTCTTCTAACGGAAGGATATTGCTGTTTGCATTGGCAATCCCTGTAAACCAAACCACCTTCTGAAATTGCTTGAGAAAATCAGCGTTTACAGGCGATAGTGTTAGGTTTCTGAAATAATATTCCTCGCCCAGGTTATCGAGGGCTTCAATATAGTATGCCATCGACTGGCTTTTGTTCCGCTGGGGCTGCTCTTCATCATCAAGCAATAAAATTTCAGGGTTTCCGGTGTAAACAGGGAATTGTTCTTTGCCAATAATTTCATCACCCTCAAAGTAGGTAAACTCAAGTATGGCCTCGCTATAGCCAACATTTTCTGCCACGACAATTCTAAAGGGGTTTCCTGTATTGACTATCACCTCATCTGGGTTGAGTGATGGAATCTGAAAAACACTATCAACCACAGTAATTTTCTCATCAGTGCACCGCAATATTACCCTGGCACTTTGAAGCTGGTGCTGATAAGCATTCCTGAATCCACACACCAGGTCAACCTCCTCTCCCGACTCCAGTAGTTCATTCCCATTTTCATCCTCAATTGCAAACGATGACAGACTCATCGCCGAAAATTCCCTGGCATATTGTGAAAGCATGTAAGCAATGTCATAATAATCGCCGTCGCCATTGGTGAGCAGGCTAACTCCCCAATTTTCGGTCTTGTGAAAAAATACAAAAGTTTTCAACCCGTTCAAACCACCTGTGTGGCCCCAAAAATCATAATTAAAATCGTAAGCCATCAATAAGCCAATGTTTTGGTTTGGAAAAATATGGCCACGTGTCATGGTATCAAGGGTGGCTTCGGCAATGATTTGTGTCCCATTGAAATTTCCATGATTTACCATGGTTTTTAAAAAATTGGCCATTTGCCGGTTGCTGCTGCGCAAAAAACCTGCAGGCAGCATGGCATTGCTGATGTGCCCCTGGGGGATAAACGAAGCACCATTAAATTCGTAGGGCCTTGCCAGTAAGCTGGTATCAAGGTCGGTCATGTGAAAGGAACTGTGGTTCATATCCATTGGAACAAGCAAGCTATCTTTACAGTACTGATTAAAATGAATTCCAGAAATCACTTCAGCTAAATAACCAGCCAGGGTAGCGCCCACGTTGCTGTAAAACCATCCACTTCCGGGCGCATAATTCGAAAAATGTGAAGATGAATAATATTGTCCTCCCGGGACAAAGAAATCTTCACAGAAATCGTGCAAGCTGCCCGGCCAGTCGTAGCCCGATACCATCACGCTGCCAGCAAAAGTATCGGGTTCTTTTATCCCCGTCGTGTGTGTCATTAGCATACGGAAAGTAATTTCGACATCGGGAAATTGTGGGTGGACCACCTCAAAAGGCAGGTAGTCGTTGATGTTGTCGTCCAGTCCAAACAAACCCTTATCGTACAATTGCATCAATGCCAAGCCTGTAAACATTTTCGAAACCGAATAGGTGAGGAACAGGGTCGAGTCGCTCACTTCCATCCCGGTTTCTCGGTTGGCCAGGCCGAACTCTTTAGCCCAAACTATTTCACCACCCGCCACCACCGAGGCAGCAAGCCCGGAAATGTGTTTTGCCTCCATTTGAGAAGCAATGAATTCATCTAGAAATTCAAGCGTGATGTTTGAATTTGACCCCAGGGGCTTGATGCCAAACCTTATGTTGTCGGGAGCTTGTGCCTGAAGTAATCCATTTATCATCAGGCAAGCCGCGATACAAAAAATCAATGTTGTTCTTTTCATCTTTTCTATTTGTTAAGGGTTTAAAGCCCCGAGGAACGAGGGGATAGCAGCCCTGGTTTAGTAATATTTGTCTCTGTTAATCAGGTTAAGTTTTTATATTTAAGATTGATGAACAGTGATTTAAGATTTTTGATTTGACAGAATTTTCAACACCTTAAATCAAAAATCAACAATCACCAATCGGAAATCAACTTTTATGTTCCTTAGTGTTTTTGTGGCTTGGTGGCAGATTAAAAAGCTTTGTCACAAAGACACCAATGCACGAAAATTTCACAAAAGATCGCAAGATTAAAATATTCTTATTGACCTTGAAAATCCACATCGAAAAATACAGCTTATGGAACCCTGCAATTTTATTTCAATTAGACCTAAACCAATATTTTGAGTCGCACAAAGATGGAAGTAACTCTTTCTGCCTCCAAACCTTTTCGATGGCTTACAAGAAAAAATCTATGAACCTATAGAATGCATCGGTAAATATTGCTCGCAGATTAATATTGATAAACCACCGATAAAACCGTCCCGATTGTCGATTTGGTAAAAGGCTAAAAACCAAAAGCTATATCTTTGCAAAAAATGCAGGTGAAGAATAAAACCAATATATCAACGGTCCTCATACACATCATTTCGTGGCTTGCATTATATGCCTTGTTCTGTTTTGTTAATTCTATCAACACCAATTATAGCTTTGTTTTTTGGCTCGACAACATTTATTACTCCTTCCTGGTAAATGTGGCCACTGCTTATTTTGTGGTTTATTTTCTTTTCCCCCGGTTCTTATACCGGAAGAAATTTATCAGCTTTGTGTTACTGTTCCTTCTCACCCTGGTGGTTTCGATATTCGTAACACGCCTCATTTATTTTTACATCATACTTCCGCTCAAATGGCCTGATGCCTTGGCCAATACAACATTTTTGGGCTTTTCCTACCTCAATGGTTTTTCGTCCCAGTTTGTTATTATTGGTTTACTGGCCATGGTTGAACTTACCAGGAAATGGGTGCGTGAGCAACGCGAAAAAAATAAACTAAAAACCGAAAACCTGGCCAATGAATTAAAATTGCTTAAATCGCAACTCAGCCCACATTTTTTATTCAACACCCTCAACAATATCGACTCTCTGATTTATAAAGATCAAAAAAGGGCTTCTGGGGCAGTGGTAAAACTTAGCGAATTGCTGCGTTATATGTTGTATGAAGCGAGCCTTAACAGGGTAAAATTGAAGGACGAAATTGATTTTATCAACAGTATCCTTGAATTGCAAAAACTCAGGCTGATCGATGAAAAGGATGTTTCTTTTATTATTGAAGGGAATCTGGAAAATCAGTTTATCGCACCTATGTTATTGACACCGTTTATCGAAAACATGTTCAAGCATGGCTCATTAAAGGGTAACTCTCCCTTGTTTCAAATTTCCATCAAAGTAGAAGATCAAATATTGAAGTTGTATTGCAAAAATCATATCCGTGAAAGCAGGAATATGGATGAACGATCAGGCATCGGGCTTCAGAATGTTTTAAAACGGCTGGAGATGTTGTATGGTGGAAATGGATTTGAATTGAAAATAGTTGATGAACTGAATGAGTTTGAGGTCTTTTTAGAACTGCAACTCGACCAATTAAGAAAAGTTGGTACTACCACGAACTTAATGGAAGATGAAAAATTTTGATAACTTAACTAATTTGGTAAATGCGTTAATGATTAAATGCTTCAATGCGAGAATATGTAGATTAGAATTATAAATCGTAATATGTCAAAATTTTACGCATTTCAATTATTCAAGCATTCTTGCATTGGCTCATTTACGCATTACATAAAGTTATTCATAAAACAACTGATAAATATTTTCATCCATTAAAATAACAGTAGAACCAAAAAGTTGAATTATGACAAAGGTATTGAAATATATTGCCGTTGATGACGAGCCGCTGGCTATCAGTAAAATTGATGAGTTTGCAGGGCAGGTATCATTTCTTGAAAAAGTTGCGGATTTTAGCTCAGGTATTGATGCCATTGCTTTTTTGAAACGGGCCAAGGTTGATCTGGTTTTTATGGATATAAATATGGAGGGTTTGGACGGTCTGCAAACTATCGAATTGATGAACCCACGGCCACAAGTGATTATCTCAACGGCGTACTCACAGCATGCCCTGCGTGGTTTCGACCTGGATGTGTGCGATTACCTGCTTAAACCTTTTTCCTTCGAAAGGTTTGTAAAAGCCGTTAGCCGGGCCTGGGAAAAGCATTGTGCAGGGCAAGTAAATGAACCAACAGTCGTGAAACCTGTTCCCGACAAGGACTATATTTTCCTCCGTACAAGCAACAAAATTCAACGGGTCTTATTGCAAAACATCCGTTTTATAAAAGGGCTGAGCGACTACCTCGAAGTGAATTGTGGTGAGGAGCGGATATTGGTGCTGATGAGTTTTGAGGAAATCAGTAAATTGCTGCCATCAAAAGATTTTATCCGTGTGCACCGTTCTTACATCATCAATATGCAGCATATCAACAGTGTAGAACGGAACCATGTGCAAATAGATATAGAAAGCATCCCAATCAGCCAAAGCTATCGACAGGCTTTTTTTCAGTTCGTAAAACGGTAGTCAGGCCGAGGCGAGAGGGCGACAAGGCGAGAATGGGGAAATTTTTGAATCCTTGAATTCTTGAAAAATTGAATGATGAAGGATACCACCCTATACCTTTTTTCCTTATACCTTTTACCTTTCCCCTCCCCACTAATCAATATCAAAGGTATCGTTTTTGTACTTTACAAAGTTGTAACTAATGCCGATATGCGGTTAGAAATTGCTAAGTTCGGGCAAGTTATGGATGTGCTTGTAGGCAACAAAAAAACATCAAAACAAAAGCAAATAATTTTGTTGCTTGAATTGTAATCGGCAAACTCAATCAACATTATGATTGGACTGCAGAAGTAAAAAAAGAGACTTTGAAATTCTTCAAAGCCTCTTTTTATCTGATATAAAAAATCGTGAATTATTATTTCTTCACTTTTATCTCAACTCTTCTATTCTTCTGACGCCCTTCTTTAGTATTGTTCGTCGCAATCGGATTTTTAATACCGAAGCCTTTTGCTTCGAGCCTATTAGCATTGATTCCTTTATTAGTGAAATATTTCTTAACACTGTTTGCACGATCTTTGGACAATTGCAAGTTGAATTCTGCATTACCAGTATTGTCAGTAAAACCATGGATGGTAAATTTCGTTCCAGGATACTCATTCATAATCTTTAGAATATCATCCAATTCATCAAATGATTCTTTATGGATTGTTGAACTCGAAGTATTGAACTCTATATCTTTTGTTTTAAATCCTACCAAGTCATCAACAGGAACAGGTACAACAACAGGTATTGGACATCCATCATTGCTTGCAGGACCGGCTTCATCGGGGCATCTGTCACGGTTATCAGGTACACCGTCTCCATCAGTGTCAGGGCAGCCTCTGTATTTAACTGGGCCAAGAATTTCAGGACAAAGATCATCTTTATCAGGAATGCCATCACCATCTGTGTCAGGGCAACCATTAAATTCGGGGAGTCCTGGAACTAATGGGCAAAGGTCATCTTTATCAGGGATGCCATCACCATCGGTATCAGGGCAACCTGCAAATTCAGCAAGGCCGGGAGTATTTGGGCAAAGGTCATCCATATCTGGAATACCATCTCCGTCAATATCCGGGCAACCGTTAAATTCGTCAAGGCCAAAAGCATCCGGGCATAAATCTTTCTTATCGGATACACCATCACCATCGCTGTCTTTTGTGTTTCCAAACCTTACAACGAGGCCAAATGAATAGTGGAAATAATCGTTGAAATCCCAGTTATAATCGTAGGAACCCTGGGCGTTAACGCCAAAATTCTCTATAATCCAGAAGTTTACCCCGACACCCATCGAGCTGGATAAGTAGGTGACATCATCAATTGCAGAACCATTCATGCCCAAATAAATGTAAGGATCGAACCAACTATCTTGTTTGAGCAGATAGTCGTTAGCTAATTTGTATTCCAATTGCACTCCATATTTCCAGAAATTATCATTGCTGATTTGTCTGTTCAATGGAATGTCATTAAGCTTTTCCGGATCGAGTTTAACGGTTGCAATTATCGCCGAAGCATTAAAAGATGGGCTAATGTTGCGTCCGATCCTTATCATGCCAGGTATAGTCTTACCCATCCAGTCAGCATCAGTAAAGAAATCACCAACACTGCGCTCAACAGCATTAAAGTCCACATAGTTGGTGCTTAATCCAATAAGCCATGGATTTTCAGTATTCTGTGCCTGACTTGTAATAGCCAGTGCTACAAACATTGATAGAAGAAGTACAATTTTTTTCATAGGTTTAGTTTTTTTGTTATTTATTAATAATAAGACATTTTGTTTATTTTCCACCAAAAGTTATTATCATTTGAATCATTAATAATTGTCATGCAAATATATGTAAATTATTAAATATAAAAAACAAGAAGCTGGTTCAAAGTCAATATGCAATAATACGAATTAATCTTAATATGTATTAATACCAGATTGTAAATTAGTTACTGTAATTAAGTTGCAATAATGAGTAAAGATAAACAATAAAGGCATCATAAACATGATATGACGCCTTTATTTATTTTTGCTATGTTAAAAAACCACTATGTCTCCAGGTTAATGGCTTCTACTGATTTAATATCCGGAATAGCTTTTTTCAT
>Ga0208900_1001410_pt1 | contig 12831 bp, 12 predicted proteins | sample AntAceMetag02UKK_FD_184763 | JGI IMG/M metagenome (GOLD analysis project Ga0208900, IMG submission 184763) | Saline lake microbial communities from Ace Lake, Antarctica - Antarctic Ace Lake Metagenome 02UKK (SPAdes) (version 2) | ecosystem: Environmental > Aquatic > Non-marine Saline and... | reverse complement strand
AGGGGCTGGAAAATTTTTTCCAGCCCCTTTTGTCTTAATTGCTTATTTTATCAATTTGATTTTAAAGCTCTTTCAATTTCTGGTAAGGTTCTTCTGATAATTTATTCCATCCATAAATATTTTTCTGGAATGCAAGAAAGGCATCATACACCTTTTTAAACGCTGGATCAGAAGCTGCCTGCTCCTCCAATACTTCCTGGGACAGTTTTCTAAGCGCTTTAATAACTGGTTTCGGAAATTCCTTGAGTTGAACCTTATGGACATCAACAAGTTCTCTCAGGGCGGCATTATTTTTTGATTCAAATTCAGACAACATCCAGATATTACTTTTGTAAGTTGCGGCTTCAACAATGGCCTTAAGATCATCCGGCAATGAATTCCATGCATCCTTGTTTATCATACATTCAAACGCCGTTCCAAATTCATGCCAGCCTGGATAATAATAATATTTTGCGGCTTTGTAAAAGCCCAGTTTCAGATCATGAAAGGGACCCACCCATTCGGTTGCATCGATGACCCCTCTTTCAAGGTTAGTATAGATATCACCGCCGGCCATGAGAATCGCGCTTCCGCCTGCTTTGGCAAGGACTTGGCCTCCCAGGCCCGGAATTCTCATTTTAAGGCCTTTAAAGTCCTCCATGGAGTTGATCTCTTTATTAAACCAGCCGCCCATCTGCACACCGGTATTTCCGGCCAGGAATGGTTTTATATTGAATTTTGAATAGACTTCTTCCCAGAGTTCCATTCCACCGCCGGATAAGATCCATGCATTGATGGATTGGGCATTGAATCCAAAGGGCACTGCCGCAAAGAACTGGGCTGCGGGAACTTTTCCTGCCCAGTAATAGGAAGCCGCATGGCCCATTTCAACAGTTCCCTGGCTGACAGCATCAAAGGTGCCCATGGCCGGCACAAGCTCACCACCGCCATAAACACTAATTTTCAATCGCCCGTCGCTCATTTCATCCACCCATTGGGCAATTTTATCCGCACTTTCCCCCAGCATGGGGAAATGGGGCGGCCAGGTGGTAACCATTTTCCATCTAAAGGTCTTTTTCTTTTCTGTTTTTGCAATTGCCGAAACAGCACTGGTTGCAAGTCCGGTTCCAATGGCAGCAGCGCCAAGGCCGGCGTTTTTGATAAATTTACGCCTGTTGTTGTCTTCCATGCAAACTCTCCTTTTTCAGTTTAACGTTCCTGGTGGCTCTTATGATGATAAGGCGGGATGGAATCACTATCTTGCTGCAAACGATATTATTGTTCAAATAGCCTAATTTTAACAAATGAATATTATTAATTTACTAAATCCAGTTTTAGGCAAAAACCCAACAGCAAGTCAAGGAAAATTCCATAAAAGTGAAAGTACTTGATCCATATCCCTGGCAATTTTGTTTTATACCAAACCCCACCGTTAATGATGCTTCCGAGGCCCTTATTGTCGGGATGAAAGAATCAAGCCGCAAAAGATTAAAAACCCCCCTGCCAAATGATAGGTAAAAAGGCGTTCTCCCAAAAAGAAATAGGCAATGGCAGAGGTGAAAACCGGAATCAGGTACATAAATACCGAAGCCGTGGCAGACCCCACGGTATTAACCCCATAATTCCAGCAAAAATAAGAAAGAATCGAAGGGCATATACCCAGGTATATGAACATCCATACAATGGTCCAATTGACTTCAAACCCTTTGTAGAGAAAATATTCCCCTATGTAAAACGGCAGGATGCACAGGGTCCCTAAAATAATAGTCATGGTTAAAAAGGAGATGGGGGAGATGGGAATCCCCTTTTTTTTAAGCAGAACTGAATATAATGACCAGGATGCAATAGAAACCAGTATCAGCAGATCTCCCGGGTTAAAATGAAACGTGGCAAACCTTGCAAATGACCCCTTGGAAATAATGACCACCACCCCGCCAAGGGAAACCATGATGCCCAAGGTCTGGCGCATTTTGGGCCGGTGTCTGAGGATCATCCAGGCAAAGGTAAGGGTCATGGCCGGCATGGCAGCCACCACAAGGGCAATATTGGTGGCCGAGGTATATCGGGCACCCATGTACAACACTGAATTGTAAATTGCCACACTGGTAATGGACAACACCACTAAAGAACCCAGGTTTTCCCGGATGGCATTGATATCCCTTTTAAGCCCTTTGAATGCAAAGGGAAAAATAAAGATCAGGGCCACAAGCCACCTGAAAAAGGATAATGCCATGGGCTGTATCTGGGAGATCGCCCCTTTGGCTATGACCGTGTTAATGGCCCAGAAGAGGACTGCAATGCCAAGACCTGAAAAGGCCAGAAACACCTTGTTGGGGAGGATAAATTTATGGTTCATTCTTAATATTCCCTATTATGGGTTAAAAACCGGATAATGATCCTGGTATTCAATTTTCTCTGCCGGTAAGGGACCCTGACGATAATAAATTACCAAATTATAATTTAATATCAGCATACTAAGTACCCATGTATATGTTTTTCGGTATTTCACAGAGATATACCATTGATATTTATGAATTTTATTTTGAAGAATATATGCTCGGGTACTTAACTCCCTATTCGCTTATTTATTTTATGCAATCATTAATTTAAATACCACAATATATTGTGGTTAGTCGATTTAAAAATATGATTAAAAATCAAAAAAGACCAAAACATAATTTCAAAATGTACAAATTTGTTAAATTTTGTTTGATAACAATGCCTGATCTTTAAAATTAATGGCTACCCACTTAAGGCGGAATATTCTCAAGGTTTTTTATGTGGATAATTAGCTTTTAATCCCTAAAATCAAGGCTGCTAAGACACTTGATTTAAAAGGCTGTCCCGCCTTAAGTGGGTAGCCAAATTAATGATTCAAACCTTAAAATAAGTGAATGGGGAGTATTAAGCTGGATATACTGGTAGTCTATATCCGGGTAAGGCCCTAAGTGGATTCAAATTTGGATTGTCAGTCCGACAACCTTGCGCAGTCATTGCTGTCAAGGGCGTTCAGATAGGTTTTCAATGCCTCAATACCGGTGAGTTGGTGTGTTGTCCCGGGCAGGCACAGGTGGGAAGGGATTTTAAAGGACAGGGGCAGGGTGGGGGGTACGGTGGTATCTCCGGTCTGATTCCAGATGATGCCGGAAAGATAAATGCCCGCTGTTTTAAGATTTTTGTATATCCGTTCTGTTTCAGACAGGGCCAGGGGATTGGGGTTGAGAACCACCTTTATGGACACCTGATCCTGATCCTGAAATCGTTTTTCCAGTGCCTGATAATTTGCCTTCATCTCATTTATTTTTTTTAAAATTTTATCCCGCTCATAGGTCTTTCCCACCAGCTTCACCCGGTTAACAATTTCTTTTTTCCGGTTGATTTCTTCTCTCAGCGTCTGGAGCTGGCTCATCCACCGATGGGAAAGGGCGGGTAAGTTGAAAAACTTCACAGACAGGGCCGTGGGGGGCATGTCAAAGATAATCAGATCCAGATGATTCCAGGTTTCTAATAGCTGTTCAAAGGCCATGATCAGGGCATGCTCTTCAAGGCCCGGTGAAAATTTTAAAATGTCAAAATGTTTTTCCAGATTAAAGGCAGTGAGATAGGAGTAGTTTTTTTTCAGGGCTCGCTGGGTCTCCTTGAGATATATTTGAATCATGCGTTCCTGATCAATTTCCCCGGCAAACAGGTTTGGGACAATTTTTTTGGGGGTATGACCCAGCGGGATTTCAAAAATATCAGACAGGTTGTGGGCGGAGTCCATGGACACCACCAGGGTTTTTTTACCCTTCATGGCGGCGGCAAGGCCAGCCAGGGAAGACACCGTGGATTTTCCGGTGCCCCCCTTGCCCATATAAAAAACGATGTCAGGTTGTTTCATGTGTGATCCTTAATGCCATGTGTGTCAGGGCATGACTGTCATTCAGGTGGTGGGAGGGTCAGGAGACGTCAAAAATAGAAAAAAGGTGGGATAAGGGTTCGTTGGCCGTGTCGATTTTGTCCATCATGAGCATCATCTCCCGTTCCATCAGGGGCAGCAGTGCAAGGGATATCTGCATGGGAGGAGAAGGAATGCCCACAAACGCTCCCTGGACCAGCAGGGCAAACACATGTTCCAATTCTTCCAGCTCCGGCTCCAGTGTTTCCACGGCCTTGTTTCTTGCCACTGAGTCCGCAGTTTCCCACAAGGCCAGTAGCCGCGCTTTGATTTTTCTGGAAATGGATTCAATGGGCTTTTCGGCGCTTTTTTCATCTGATTCTGAATATTCGTTTATCAAAATCAATTCTCCTTTGGGAGGGATAGTAATAGTAAATGGCATAAAGGGCCATGAGAAGGGTGGCGGAAACATAAAATTTTTGGAGTTCCAGAACCAGGGCAGTGATGCCAAGATAGGGAGTTACCATGGCACTGATGAGAAGTTGCCGCTGGAATCGAAAAAAAGCGGTTGTGCTGACCTTGCCTTCCAGCGCGGCTTTTCTGGCAAACAGGGTTCGAAGCAGGAGCGGAAGGACAAGGCCCATCAAAACGGCTGTCACAAAAACCAGGGGGGAAAAATAAACCGGTACCCTCATCACAGGGATCAGGGGGATGGAAAATCCTTTTTCAAAGAGGCCCATAGTTACGATACTCAACACCACGGGCACCAGTGCTGTGAGATATATTTTTTTTAATGAAGCGGTCACAATACTCTCTTCTCTCCGGTTTTTAAAATCACTGGATTTCATCAAAATACGGATATAGTCATTGACAAAAATGTGCTAAGTACCAATATATATTTTTCAACATTCAATGAACACAAGTCATTGATATTTTTAATTTTAATTTTGAAGAATATATGCTCGGGTACTTAAAGCCCCCGCTGGTGTTTTACTGTCTGTATCCTCCAGCAGGGGCTTTGATTGTAAGATCTCAATAACCCGGGGTGATAAAGCCTGCTTACCCTTTAAACGCTGGGTGTTTTTCAAAAGAATGTTCTGAATGCCCGGGCTTATTGAGAACTTACCTTTGATTAATAAAGGATTAAACCATTGTTTCTTCTGGTCGTTCAACTTCGCCGTCAATGTTGAAAAATCGAATCAGGCCTTCAATGGAAATCCAGACGGCAATAACCAGGACGATGAGGTTAACCGTCTGGAGCAGCATGTTGTGCTGGGTGCCGAAATTGGTCTGGTTGACGATGAGTGCCCAGATGGTCATGAAAATCATGAACACCGCCGGAATGCCGGAAACCATCCATTTCATCCCGCCTTTTTCCTTGAGGTAAACGGTGATGATGATCAGGGCCAGGGCCGCCAGGGTCTGATTCACCGCACCAAAAAGAGGCCACAATTTTAAAGCCCCTTTTCCGCCGGCACCCGATGCAAAAGCCAGGGCCAGGGCGGAAAGGACGGCAATGGAGGTGGCCACATATTTACCGGTGAGAAAATCCATTTTAAAGTTACTGAAAAGTTCGGCTACGATGTATCGCTGGATACGGGTGGCGGTGTCCAGGGTGGTACCGGCAAAGGAGGCCACAAATACCCCCATGATGACGATGGCAAAGCTCATGGGGAGACCCGTGGCTGCAATCATGTTGGCAGCACCGTTAACAAAGGCGCCCACCTTGGAACCAAGACCTGCAGCAGCGGCCCAGGAAGAATAATGGGTGGTCCATGCGGCAATTCCCACCAGGGTTTCTCCGGATTTTGTGGTATATCCCATGCCAATGCCCGCGGATACGGCGATGATCACCAATATCGCCAAGGCCCCTTCCATGAGCATGGAGCCATATCCCACAAACAGGGAATCGGTCTCTTTTCTCACCTGTTTGGCAGACGTGCCCGACGAAACCAGCGAGTGAAAGCCAGAAATAGCCCCGCAGGCAATGGTGATGAATAAAAACGGCCACATGGGCGGTGCCTGGGCCGGGGTGGCCTGGATGGCCGGGGCAACGATTTCAAGATGGCCCCCAAAGGCCGAGGCAAAGACGCCTATAATCATCAAAAACATGGCAATGACCAGCTGATGTGAGTTGATGAAATCCCGGGGTTGGAGCAGAGTCGTCACCGGCAGGGTGGAGGCGATGAAAGCATAGATCAACAAAATGATAGTCCACACACCCGTGGCAGGTATGCCGGCCACAGCGGGCATTTTAATGGGCATGTAAGCACCAATGGCCACGGTGAGATACATGACAATCACCGCGATGATGGACCAGGTCATGATATTTTTGCCTTTTTTGTAAATCAGGTGGCCCAGATATACGGCAATGAGTACCTCAAACCACACAGGAAACACGGCAGCCGGATAGATGGCAAAGACCACGGCAATGACCAGACCGAAAATAGCAATGACGATCCACAATTCCAGAAAAACCAGGATAAAGAATAGGAATCTTGTGCGGTTATTTACATATTTTGCGGTGTAATCGGCAATGGATTTGCCCTGGTTACGCATGGAAATAATCAGAGATCCGAAATCATGCACCGCGCCCATGAAAATACTACCCACAAATACCCATATCAGGGCAGGAACCCATCCCCATATAATGGCCACCGCAGGCCCCACAATGGGACCGGTACCGGCAATGGATGTAAAATGGTGACCAAAGATCACCTCTTTGTTGGTGGGGACATAGTCTACCCCGTCTTCCATTGACACGGCCGGTGCAATGGCATCTCCTGAGAGTTTAAAAATTTTATTACCGATGAATTTTCCATACAAGTTATACATGGCAAGATAACCCACAAAGGACACCACCATAATCAATAATGCATTCACGAACACACCTCCAAAAGGTTTTTATATTCGATGATTCGTTTTTTTATGTTGACCTGGAAGAGAGTTCAGTCGCTGCCAGATGTCAGCTCAAAAAAGGTGATCACCGGGTTTATAGATAATTGCTTTTTCCCGTCGGATAGAGGGCATTGTTCGATTGAATTCATTTTTACAGCCCTCTCCCCCATAGACGGAGCACTTGATACTTTAATATCTCCTTTAATGCCTTGTTTTTAACATGCGTAGAGCTATTTTAAATTGTTTTTTACATACTCCTCTGGTGTGAACACTGTCAAGGATTAATTACCGGGGAGATTTATATTTCAAGTGGGTCAAAAAACCAGATACGGTAGGCCCGTCTCATCCTTGAGCCGCTTGCAGAAATAAAAAGGTTCAGATAATATTGTTACATGTGCCGATGGCGTTCTTGTACGCATCAATATTGGTAGGGTGCATTTCCATTTTTCCGGTCGGTGTTTTAACTATTTGATATGTCAAAATATAATTTTGAATCAACGCAAATGTTCGGCTTGGTACCGGGGAAATAGGAATGTGGGTTATATGGTATTGCTGTGTGCGAAAAAATTATTTCTACAAAACGCTGTCTTGCTAAATTTTTGGAATCTAATATGAGCCAGATGTGTTTACAAACTGTAAAAAAAAATGACACGGGTTTGATGTTTTTCGGAGGGAAGATCATATGGTTCCTGATTTATGAAAGACTGAAATTCCCAGAATTGGGCTGGTAAAATTGGATCATTGAGACATGGTCTATCGTAGAATGTATGGGTCTCACAGAAAGGTCAAGCCATGTGCTTAGGACTTCAAATTTTATAACTTGAACGAAATAGCGTGTCTTTCAGCCCATCTACCGCGTTGCATTAAAGGCCAAATAGGGCAGAGCTATTAAAGCTTTAATGCGCCGTGTAGATGAAGCACCAGATTTTATAAACTGGTCTGCGTTATTTCTGTCCAACTTATTTCATCTACGCTTCTTAAATGGCACAACATTTGCTTTTGTGAAGGGATCAAGGGCAGTCATGATTGTTATGTTTCCTCGTCATTCTGCCTCAGTTGATGACCGGTGGGACTTTTTGTGATTATCGGTCACTATTGATTCAACCCTGAAATGGAAGGAGGAAATTATGAAAAAAGACTCGGACACCATGGTATACAACCCCGGGCAATATGGGAAAAAACGTTTGAGTGCTGCCCAGTGGAGCAATGCGCACATCCAGAAATGGAAGGCTCATCAGGCAAGTGATGTAGCTGAGAATTCACCGGCTTTGGATCATCCAGTGATCTGTTTTTCACGAAAAATTGGTGGAGGAGCCCTGGAAATAGCCGATATTCTGTCGGAGAAAATCAACTTCCGGGTCATTGATCGGGAGATCCTTGAGCACATGGCAACTCAGGTAAATCTCACGGAAGAGACGGTGGCTTTTTTTGATGAGCGGTATCCGGGCAGAATGAGTGAACTGCTGGCCATGCTCACCACGGAAAAATCATTTATCAAAAGCGATTATGCCCGCCAGCTTGCAAAATCGGCCATTGCCCTTGCCGATCTTGAGCCCACCATATTTGTGGGCAGGGGATTGCATTTGATTCTTCCCCGGGAACGGGTTTTGGCCGTGCGGTGTATCTGTAGCCAGGAATTCCGGGTAAAACGCTTGGCAGATCAACTGGGTATTGAGCCGAAACGTGCACAAGATAGACTCAGTGAGATTGATAAAGAGCAGCGGGATTTTTTTAAACGTATCTACCAGAAAAAAGATGCCAGCCCCTATGAGTTTGATCTGGTGATCAACAGAGATTATATCTCCAACGCCGAAGATGCCGCTGCCGTGGTGGCCTGCGCCTATGAACGTAAATTTAAAAAATCTTAAGACTTGATACTCCCGGCCATTTTCTGTGCACTGACTGTCTTTTAGTCGGTGCATGGAGATTTTTTGAAAAATGCCCTATCTTCTTGTATTTTATTTCTCATTTCAGTATGTTTCCTAACCGTATGAACCGCAACAGGCCAATATCCCCTTGGTTTGAAACGGCATGGTTATAAACACTGAAAAATTATATCTGCATAGGAGAGCATATGGGTAAATGCATCAACCATCCCGACATAGAGACCCCTTACAAATGCATGAAGCACAATATATATCAATGTGAGAGTTGCCTCGAGTGCCGTGATCCCGATCTATATTGCAAATTCAGGACCTCCTGTCCCATTCACTTTATGTCAAAAAAAGGGTTTGGCTCCCCGGAAAAAGAAATCCCGGACACCCATGGACAGAGGGAGCTTGAGACGTGTACCGTGGTATTCTCTCCCGGGGAGGTTTCAGTTAGTGTGCCAAAGGGAAGCACCCTTTTAGAGGCGGCTGAAAAAGCGGATATCTACATAAATGCCTCCTGCAACGGCAAGGGTTCATGTGGAAAATGCCGGCTGATCCTGGAAACGGGAAGCGTTGAGAGCAAACCGACAGCCCTGTTGAGCGACCGGGAAAAGGAAAAGGGATATTTTTTAGCATGCCAGACCCATCTCTTCGGGGACGTTAAGGTTCGAATCCCAGAGGAGACAGTGGAGAAAAAACTCCAGGCCGAGGGGATGGGAAAGGAGGCAACCGATAAACTCGCGGGCCTTGTGGAGATAATTTCCCCCATGGTCAAGAAAATAAACCTCCATCTTTCCCCCCCCACCATGGATGATTCGGTGAGCGACCTTGACAGGCTTACCCGGGGCCTGAAGCAGCAAGGGATGGACATCTCAAAGCTCAGCACCAATTTAAAGGTGATGCAACAGATCACTGAAGCGTCCAGGAAGGATGGCTGGAAACTCTCCGTGTCGGTGCTTCAAAAAAAATGCTCCAGTGAGATCGTCAAGGTAGTTCCCGAGAACCTTGAAAACAGGAGCCTTGGCCTTGCCGTGGATCTTGGAACCACCTCCATTGTGGTGTACATCGTGGATATGGAAACCGGAGCGGTTCTTTCTGCGGCATCGGGCCATAACCGTCAGGCGGCGTGTGGAGACGATGTGATCAACCGAATGGTCTGTGCAGAAAAAGATGGGGTCAAAAAATTGAAGGGTATGGCGTTGTCCACCATCAATAATCTCACCAAGCAGGCACTGGTGACCCTTGAAGATCATCAGAGCGCCATTGAAAATATTGTCATCTCTGGGAATACCACCATGGTTCACCTTCTTTTGGGCCTGGAATCCAAGTACATCAGAAGGGAGCCTTATATTCCCACTGTATCGGCATTCCCGATTCTCAAGGCTGCGGAACTTGGCCTCAGAGCTGCCCCCCATGCAGGGGTTTTTATCATGCCGGGCCCTGCAAGTTATGTGGGTGGTGATATCGTCTCCGGAATTCTCTACACGGGATTTCACATGGGTGAGGCGTTGACCTTGTTCATTGATATTGGAACCAACGGAGAGATCGTTCTTGGCAACAAGGAGTTTCTCATGACGGCGGCCTGTTCTGCCGGGCCTGCCTTTGAAGGGGGAGGCATCAGATGGGGAATGCGGGCCGAAGATGGTGCCATAGAAAAAATATCCCTTGATCCTGACACCTTTGCCCCCACCTACGAGACCGTGGGCCAAAAACCTGCCCGGGGAATCTGCGGTTCAGGAATGATTGACCTCATGTCCGAGATGCTCATCAAGGGCGTGATCGGCCAGGACGGAAAGTTCAGGCTTGATGTCTCCCATGGGCGTATGACCTTGTTTAACAACGAACTGGCCTTTATCATCGCGTTTGCAGACACACTTGAAACAGAAGAGGATATTATTTTTACTGAATCCGACATAAAAAGCCTTGTCCTCTCCAAGGCGGCCATCTATGCGGGTTTTACGGTGCTTCTGAATGAAATCGGAATGGATTTTTCCATGGTGGAACAGATGATCATCACCGGTGGCTTTGGTCAGCACCTGAACATTGATAAGGCGGTGATCATGGGGCTTTTACCGGATATTGACCGGAGTAAATTTCGGTACATGGGCAACTCATCCATTGCCGGTGCCTACATGGGATTGCTCTCAAGGGATTTCAGAGAAGAGGCCCTGGTCATCTCCAACGCCATGACCTACGTGGATTTTTCTTCATCCACAAGGTTCATGGATGAATTCATTAAGGCCCAGTTTCTGCCGCACACGGAACTGCGGCTCTTTCCAAGCGTTGCAAAGGCAACTGGAAAGACCTGACAGAAGGAATGTCCGTGTATTCAAAAAAAGCTGTTCCCTGGCAAAGGAAAAATTGCCATCCACCGTTGGCTCAAGTTCAAAATTGCAGCCGTTCAGCCCAAACTCAACAAAGGACTCAAACCTGGGGGTTGTTTTAATCCCAAAGGTAAGAATTCGATCGGCAGACCCTTGACGGGTTGTCCAGTTCTGTAGACGGGATTCAACCAGTTCTCCCAACATACGGAATATGAGACAAAATTACTTTTTCCGGGTAAATATTCGGCCAGCACCCCATCTTCACTCATTTGGGCCTGCTCACATAGCAATAGTATGCTACGCAGTCCCAACTAAGCGAATATGGGGCACTGGCCAAACATTTACAGTACCAAGCCGAATATTTACTTTTCCGGCACCATTGGAACCGATAAGAACATTTAGACTTTTCAATCCGAAACCTTCGAGCTTTTGAATTGACTTATATCCCTTGATGGTCAATTTTGTTATAGACTGTTTTGTAGCCATTCGTTTTTCTCCCTCACCCGTTCTTTTCCACCAGGGTCAGATGGTGGTCACTGATAGAGCCCCTTCAAGAAATTCCAAATTTTATCGCATTAAGTGATAACATTTCAAGATAGTTACAGCAAGCCACCTGCGGATAAAAACAAAATACAGATAATTAACAATAAAATATATTCAGTTCCCATATAGTGGCTCATCTTATGACCAACCCCGGCCATAGCATACAAGCGTGTGGATGATCCGCCAGAGGGCACATTCCCATTTTCCCGGTTGGGAATTCAACTTTTTGATTTATCAAGAAATTTGATTTTGTATCAATATATGGTGGCTTAATGAAATCAATGGGTTATATGATGGGCCGGAAAAATGAGAATGTGCCCCCGCCAGACTACATTGTTTTCAGGGAACCGGAATCCATGGAGTAAATGGACCATGTTGGGACCAAGTCGGGACTAAGTTGGCACCAAGTTGGCACTAAGTCGGCACTAAGTTGAAATATTGACATGGGGAGCGTTCCATTGTGGAAAGCATTCCAGAAGAGTTGTAAGGATCTTTATTTCGTGGGGGCTCCTCCATGAAGCACCCCCAAAGGGATGCTATAAATCAGGTTGTAAGTTTGAGATTACAGATTCACGATTTGCGACGTTGTTTTTTGAATCCGCCCCGCATACATTGCCCGATAACAAGGCAAGTTTGGATTCATTAATGCAAATTCCAGCCTCCTTTTTCTTTGCTGTTCCAGCAATTATAGGCAGTATGGTTTTGTCTGTCTCTTCACGCATTGATGTGTGTCGGTATGGACTGGATGATGAGCTTATGATGTTGAAGTAGAACACTTTAATTTTAAAGACTAACATGTAATGTTAATGTTTTTATTGACAGCAGGCTATTTATGGATATATACTTTAAGACAAAAAAGTTGCAAAAGATCTGCTCGACAAAGAGAGCGACAGTTAAAGAGCTTGGACCAAAGGGGGGTAAAAATCTTATGCAAAGACTGTCAGAATTAAGTGCAGCCATAACATTAAGTGATATTTCATACCTTCCACCTCCCCGTCTTCATGAACTGTCAGGAAATCGAAAAGGGCAATTCTCAGTAGACCTTGATCATCCATATCGCTTGTTATTTATTCCAGCAAATGATCCCATTCCAATGAGAGACGATGGTGGGGTGGATAAAGAAAAAATTGATCAAATTGAAATTACTGAAATTGAAGACACCCATTGAAAGGTGAAAATATGGTAAAGGCAAAAAAACAATATGGTTTTAATCCTGATTATGCCATCCCTCCAGGGGAAACATTAAAAGAAACGATAGAATTCAAAGGGATGACTCAAAGGGAACTGTCTAAAAGGACGGGCTTAACCGTTCAGTCCATAAATCGAATATATAACGGTG
>Ga0208900_1001408_pt1 | contig 12839 bp, 8 predicted proteins | sample AntAceMetag02UKK_FD_184763 | JGI IMG/M metagenome (GOLD analysis project Ga0208900, IMG submission 184763) | Saline lake microbial communities from Ace Lake, Antarctica - Antarctic Ace Lake Metagenome 02UKK (SPAdes) (version 2) | ecosystem: Environmental > Aquatic > Non-marine Saline and Alkaline... | reverse complement strand
CAGGGGAATAATTGCATATCCCACAGGTAAAATAATGGAAACAGCCAAACTCAGAAATTTAATAAATGGCGTGTATTTGCTGTGATTTAGCCCCAGCGATTGAAAAGCCGATTGAAAGGCGTGGTGCAAATGAAAGCCAAGAAGTCCCAATGCTACAATATATCCAATCACAAAACCAAGGTGTTGGAATTTTTCGATGACCAGTGCGCCCAAATCATGATACTCGTGACCATTATCATATACTTTTAGTTCAACTTCGCCAAAAAATTTCGCTTTAAAGTAAAAATCCATTAGGTGGATTACCAGGAAAATCAGGATCAATATCCCGGTGTGGATCATAAATTTAGAAAATGGCGAGGTGTGCGACCATCCTTCAACTTTGTACCTAACTGGGCGAGCCATCCAGTTTTGGATTTGGAGGATCAATCCATACAAGATATGGATAAGGAAGCCACCAAACAAAACCACCTCAAAAATCTTTATCAAAATATTCGTTCCCATAAAATGGGCTGCGATATTAAAGATTTCAAATTTTTTATAGGCTTCACTTTCTGGCAGCAAGACTGTCAGGTTGAGACCGAGGTGAACAAACAAAAAAGTAATCAGGAACAGGCCTGCCAAAGCCATAATGATCTTTTTGGTGATCGATGAATAATGAAGTGTAGAACTACTCATAAGATTTGGTTTTTCAATTTTTTTCAGGAAAGTTTAAGCTATCTTTCTAAAAATATCTTCTTTTGTATTGCAAGGAGCAAATTTAGAGTTTAATGTATTAGAAATCATTCTAAATATATCTTCGATTCTAATTTTTATTGTATTTAAATTAGGTAAATACTAAACTATTTTTGCGCTATGCATAATTTTCGCTTTGAATTATTCATTCGTTGGGTGTTGGGCATAGGGTTTATAGGGGTCATAAGGTAGATAAGGTTTATAGGGTTTATAGGGTGAGGAAGCACTTTTTCATTTAAGCCCCGCAGTGGCGGGATTTCCCCACAGAACAGGACAGGCGCTTCTCTCAACATTTAATCAATGAAGCATTGCCACATTTAATCATTTGATCATTGCATCATTTTATCATTGCATCATTGCATCATTGCATCATTTTATCATTGCATCATTTTATCATTTTATCATTAATAAACATGAGATATCAACCCATCAATCCAAAGCTCTTTACGAAGAACAGGAAATCGTTCTCAACTAAACTTGAACCTAATGCCGTGGCTATTTTCAACTCAAACGACGAGTATCCCCGCAATGGCGACCAGTTTTATCCTTATCGGCAGCAATCCGATTTTTTCTATCTCACAGGCGTAGATCAGGAAAAAAGTATTTTGCTTCTGGCTCCTGATCATCCTGAAGAAAAAAACAGGGAAATTTTGTTCCTCATCGAAACAAGCGAACAAATTGCCATTTGGAACGGACACAAACTCACCAAAGATGAGGCAAGGGATCTTACCGGAATCGAAAATGTCCAGTGGCCCGATGCTTTTGAATTTATCTTGCGCGATTTGATGGCCTGGTCAGAGAAGGTATTTCTCAACACCTATGAATATCCAAAATATTTCACCGAACTTTTATCGCGCGACCAGCGTTTCGCAAAAGAATTGCAGGAAAAATTCCCGGCGCATCAATATCGCCGGTCAGCACCGTTAGTTATAAACCAGCGGATGATCAAGTCAAAGGAGGAAATCGAGCTTATCCAAAAAGCCATCGACATTACCGAAAAGGCATTTCACCGGATGCTGAAGTTTGTGAAACCGGGTGTAAAGGAATTTGAAATTCAGGCTGAGATGGAGCATGAATTTATGATGAACGGGGCAAATGGCAGCGCATATCAACCCATAGTGGCGTCTGGCGAAAATTCATGCGTTTTGCACTATATCGAAAACGACAAAGTTTGCCGGGATGGTGATGTAGTACTTTTTGATTTCGGTGCTGAATATGCAAACTACGCTGCTGATGTTTCGCGGACCATCCCGGTAAACGGAAAATTCAGCCCCCGGCAACGCGAATTATATCAATTGGTTTTAAGGGTGCAAAAATTGGCCATTCATCAATTAGTGCCTGGCAATACCTATGAAAAATACAACAGGTTTGTCAACCAAACGATGGAAGATGAAATGATAAAAATCGGGCTACTGACAATAGAAGATGTGGCAAAACAAGATCCTGAAAACCCGCTCTACAAAAATTATTTCATGCATGGTACTGCCCACCATATTGGTTTGGATGTTCACGATGTAGTCGATCGCCACCAGCCATTTCAAGCTGGGATGGTGTTTACCTGCGAACCAGGGATTTACGTGCGCGAAGAAAACATTGGCATCAGGATTGAAAACAACATCCTTGTTACCGAAAATGGGCCGGTTGATTTAACGGCAAAGATTCCGAGAGAAGTGGAGGAGATTGAGGGGATGATGGGTGGAAAGGGGCAGAGGAAGAAGAAGGTATAAGGTATTGGTTATAGGGTGTATAGGGGAAGTATGGTTTATATCATGAGGTGTGTTGGGAACCCTGCCTTTTAAATTCTTTTCAGGTTTTGGAAACGGTTTGCCACGTCGCTTCGCTCCTGCGCCACCACTTAAGCTACGGCGACACGCGGTCGCAAAATCATTTAATTAAGCTGATTATGCTTTGATATTAGATTTTAGAGAACGGAATATTGCGAACGAAGTGAAGCAATCTGCCTTACTCTTTACCGTAGATTATAGGAAAGCATTTTTCTGTTTCAAGCATAAACTTTAACAGTAATTTTGCCATATGAAAAAAATCAACTTCAACCACCACCCCATTTCCTTCAATGACGAAGGCGATGGCCCAGCCCTTGTGCTTCTGCACGGCTTTATGGAATCACTGCAAATATGGGATGAATTTGCCCAAATATTATCCAAGTCATTCCGTGTAGTAAGAATTGATCTTCCCGGCCACGGCAAAACCCCTGTGATGTATGAATTGCATCCAATGTCATTGATGGCTGAAGTTGTAAAAACTGTATTGGAAGAATTACAAATCAACAAGTGTGTTATGGTTGGTCATTCGATGGGCGGTTATGTAACTTTGGATTTTGCAAAACAGTTTCCCGAATTGCTTTCAGGAATTTGCCTGTTCCATTCACAAGCTGCTGCCGATAATGAAAAGGAAAGAGAAAACCGGCGTCGGACAATAAATATTGTTAAGATGAACCGGGCTGGATTTATACAACAATTTATTCCTGATTTATTTGCCCCATCGAATATTGAAAAGTATAGCGGTGAAATACTGACCCTTCAAAGACAAGCTGCGAATACTTCTGCCGAAGGAATTATTGCCGCCCTCGAGGGAATGAAAGTACGCCCGGGTAGCCTCGGCTTTCTCATCAACACAACATTGCCCATACTGTTTATAGCGGGTAAAGAAGACAACAGGATTGCAATTCAAACCATTTTGGCACAAGCCATACTTCCTGCCCACTCCGAAATACTGATGCTAAGCGGCGTTGGACATATGGGTTTTGTGGAAGCGAAAAAAGAAACCCTGCAAGTGATTGAAGGATTTGCTAAAAGGATGTTAGATTAGTTTCCTTATTAGATTTTGTATGGAACACTGATGACACAGATTACACAGATAATCACTGATTATTTGAACAATAAAATCTGCGAAAATCAGTAAAATCCGTGTCATCCGCGTTCTATTCTTAAAGCTGTTCCACACTCATTTATTTTGCTATCGCAAATAATATTTACTTTTATGTCATCTTAACCCAATTATTTCATATGCTTAAACATTCCTCCTTCATATTATTTTTACTCGGAATAACATTTGGCAATTTGTTTGGTCAAATAAGCAGCCAGGGGAATAATAATTTCAAACAAATTCAGCAAACATTTTATCAGAACTATACTGGTTCCGGGGGAGATTCTACCGAAGCCGGCAACTTCCGCCAGTTTAAAAGGTGGGAAATGTTTTGGGGTCCCAGGTTAACAGGGCATAATAATTTCGATACAGCCATTGCCCGTCATAAATTTTTCCTTGAAACTTTTGATCCAATTGATTTTAATGGTCAATCTGAAATTTCGAACTGGCAAGAATTGGGCCCAAGGGAGAGTGGCCATGGAGGCATTGGCAGAATTGACGCTATTGCATTTCATCCATCCGACATCAATACTTTATATGTTGGATGCCCGTCGGGAGGTGTTTGGGTAAGTTACAACCAAGGTCAAAACTGGCAAAACCTTAACACCGACCATCAGTTACCCTCGCTTGGCGTATCTTCGATTGCTGTTGATCCGGCAATTCCCGAAATTATTTTCCTTGGTACGGGCGATGTGGACAGCGAATATACTTATTCATCCGGGATTTACAGATCGCTTGATGCTGGCCTGAATTGGGAAATAGCCGGCCTGAATGATTTGGAAGTCCATTTTACAATTGCTAAAATTTTACTACATCCTTCGGATAATACTGTTGCGTTTGCGGCAACTTCGCTGGGCATTTATAAAACTACAAACCGCAATCATTTAAGCCCACTATGGCAAAAAGTTTATCCTTCAGCACCAGAAGATTTTGAGTACGTCAGAAATATTGATTTTCATCCCTTCGATCCTTTAATACTTTATGCCTGTGGCATCGATATTATTTCTTCAAGCGATAATGGCAACATCAATTCATGGGATCGAATAGCTACATCACAAAATGGTTTGGATTTTGAAAATACGCCCTGGCCCAATGCATTTGAAGGTGAAGAATATGTGATAAGTTTAAATATGGCCATCGCGCCGCAGGGGGATTTTTTGTATGTAAATTGTGTGAACCGGGAAACCGAACCACCTTTTAACTGGCAATCGGCTACTTTTTATCACATATTCAGGTATGATATATTAAATGATGTATGGGATGAACTTTCTATTGCCGGGCTGATAGGTGGCCCACGGGGTTATGGGCTTACTGCCGGCAGGAGCGAAATGGCCGTGTCGCCGCTGGATTCGCGCCGCTTATATTGTGCCGGTGTCTGGCTATATGTTTTCAATCCAGACCTGCTTGTTATTCCGTGGAAACGGGTAAACTTTGAATCGCACCTCGATTTTCATGAGCTGGCATTTTCGCCACATGAACTTAATGTGATGTATGCCGGTACTGATGGCGGCCTCTACAAAAAGAACCTTTCGCTCTTGCCGCATTTTATTTTAAGTGATGGCCCTTCAGAAGTGTCAAGTAGAAAAAAAGAAATGAGCCAAATCACCCGGGAACATCCAACAATTGAATTGAACGATGGCCTGGGCATTTCGATGATTTACAATTTTGGTAGTTCCAAATTAGATCCCTACCAGATATTGATGGGTTTCCAGGATTGTGGGATTAATTACCTAAAGAACGGTAACTGGTATTCGCAAAAAAACCCTTCAGATGGCTTCCAATGCCTGATGGATGATAATGATATTGATTTGATGTACTACACCATTTATTCCCCATCGAATGGTTCTTTGTACAGATCATTAAATAACTGCTTTGATCCCACCTGGGAGAATATCCTGAATGCACAAGCTCCCATTTACGAACAAACATGGTTTGGGGCATCGCTTGTTACCGATCCGTTTAATTCTAAAACACTCTTGCAGGCAAGGATCAACCTGTGGAAAGTCGATGATGCCTCAACAGCCACTATTTATGATTGGTACAAAATTACTGATGTAAACGCCCTGACATCCAACTTGTGGGGGGACAATAACTGCGTGGTTTTTGCCCTGGAAATCGCACCCTCCAATCCTGATTACATTTACTTTACCGGAGTTAAAGTTGACAGTTGGGTAACTAACTTCGATGCAAACCGGGTATTTAAAACTACTCTGGGCGGTGGCACCTCCGCCAGCGACTGGACAGAAATAACCCCACGCACGCCGGACAATCCCCTGGGAACGTATTTTGTCACTGACCTCGCGGTAAGCAGTTGGAACCCTGAAAAAATTTGGATTAGCTACGGCGGTTACCTCGAAGATTATAAAGTGAAGTATTTCGATGGTTCAACTTGGACAGACTTTAATGATGGCCTTGAAAATATCCCCGTCCATTGCATTGCATATGTAAATGGAAGTAACGATGCCCTTTTTGCCGGGACGGATGTGGGGGTTTATTACCGGGATGCAAGTATGCAGGAGTGGAAGCCATTTATGAGCAACCTGCCCAACGTAAAAATTAGCTGGCTTGAAATAAATTACACCAACCAAAAACTCAGGGCAGGTACTTTTGGCAGGGGGTTGTGGGAAAGCGATATTCCAATAATTACAAAAATTGAAAATGATAATGCGATGTATTCAAATAATGGAATAGAGTTAATTCCAATAAAAGTTTTCCCAAACCCTGTTGATGACGACAGGCTGACCATTGAATTTGAGGATTTCAATGACCATTTACTAATAAATGGAATTCATCAGCTTGACTTGGCTGTTGTTAATTCGGTGGGAGAAAGAATCTACAAGGAGACGGTCAATTTATATACCAACACAGCGAGCCTTTCAACTTCAGGTTGGGCACCGGGCTTGTACCAAGCCATCATTTTTGAAAGTGGGAAGCTAATAGGTGAATGTAAGTTTGTGGTAAAGTGAGAAGGAAAAGAAGGTATATAGTATTGGTGTATAGAAGGAATAGGGGGAATAGGGTTTATAGAGGAAGGAGGATCAAAAATCAGACCTGAGACATCTGAATTTCATCTATCCAGCTTTGTTTATTCTGTGGAAATCTGTGTAATCTGTGGCAATTCCACCCCAAAAAAAAAGCTCCCCAAAAATGAGAAGCTTTCCTTACAAAAATATTTTCATAAACCTTAGAGGCCTAATTTGGCTTTAACCAAAGGCAATATATTATCACTTGGATTTGCATACAAAAGCAGGCCTTCGGTGCTGTTAAACACATATGTGTAACCTTTATCTTTGGCTACATCTTCTACCGCTTTACGCGCTTTTTCGATAAGCGGTGCAGTTAGCTCCTGCTCTTTTGTACCAAGGTCTTGCTGGGCTTGTTGGGTGAACTCTTCAATCCGAACCTGTAAATCCTGAATTTCGCGCTCTTTGGTTTGCTTGATAATATTCGACATAGTTGCCTGGTTGGCTTGGTACTCACCAAATTTATTTTCCAATTCGGCTTGCATTGTAGCCATTTGGTTTTGTAAACCAGTAGCATAGGCTTCGTAAACGGCCCTTACAGAATCCTGACCGGGCATGAGTGAATATAACTTGGCAAAATCAACGTGCCCGAATTTTTGGCTTTGTGCGTTAGCTGCAAAAGTAAATGTTACCAATGCAAGGATTGCTAATAATTTTACTGTCTTTTTCATCTTATTGTATTAAAATAGTTTATGTTATTTTTTTAGTCGGCAAAAGTAATGTATTTCATTAATAATCAAATGATTTTTTTATCCCCTGGATTATTTAAAACCCATCTTATTAAAAAAACAAAGTTTGATTTTCTTACTGATAAATAGTTTCAGGCAGCTACTAATTATTGTCCGCGCACCCCCATTATGCTGCCAATTTGGTCGAGCACTTCGTCGCTGATGTCGTATTTGGCGTTAACGTACATAATTACAGGGCCACTGGCCTTATCGAATACAAAGCCATAGTTTTTCTTAATCGCAATTTCTTCGATAGCATTGAAAATTTTTTCCTGAATAGGTTTGATCAGCTCCTGGCGTTTTTTAAAGAGCTCGCCCTCAGTTCCAAATTTTGCACGTTGCAACTCTTTTACTTCTTTTTCCTTTTCAATAATCTCACTTTCACGCTGACGCTTCATATCCTCCGGCAGTAATACAGCATCAGCCTGGTAGATTTTATACATCTGATCTACTTCAGCATATTTTTCCTCCAAGTCAGCCTGCCACTGCTTCGATAATTCATCAATTTCATTTTGGGCATCCTGGTATTCAGGGATGTTTTGCAGAATGTATTCGGTATCGACATAGCCATACTTTTGGGCAAATACCGATCCTGACGAAAGTAAAAACAAAACGAAAAAAATGGCGGACAGCCTGATAAGTGATGTTTGGGTTTTCATGATTTTTCCTCCAAATATTAATTCACATTAAAATAATTGTGCTGGCTTATTACAAAATGTATTCCAAAATTGAAAGACCCTGAAAAAACAGGGTATATAGGGGGAATATGGTTTATAGGGCGAATCGTCCCTACCCCGCATCCTACTATTCCTTTTTTCTATTCCTTTTTTCCATTCCTGCATTCAATCATTCTCGCATTCAATCATTCAATTATTCTCGCATTCAATCATTAAATCATTCTTGCATTAATCAATAGACTGATTGATGGAGAAGTGGAATTGGCCACCGTTGGCACCGGGAATACCGGGCACTTGGTCGAAGCCATAACCCCAGTCGAGGCCAAGTACACCAAACATGGGCAGAAAGACCCGTAACCCAACACCTGCAGACCTATACAGCTTAAATGGATTGAAATTGGCAAAGTTGATCCATGAATTTCCAGCTTCAAGAAAGGCGAGTGCATAAATGGTTGCACTGGGATTTAGCGATAAAGGATACCTTAATTCAAGGGTGTATTTGCTATAAATAGTACCGCCAATATTTGTGTTCAAATAATAACCCGGGGTAATTGTTTCATTACCATAGCCCCGCATCCCAATGAGTTCGCGGCCATCCAGGTTGTTATAACCCGACAAACCATCGCCGCCAAGGTAAAACCTTTCAAAGGGTGTAACGCCAATTTCTTTGTTGTAGGCAAAAAGAAAACCTAACTGGGTACGCGTGCTTAATACAAGGTTACCCACAAGCCTGGTGTAAAAATTGGCTTTCATCTTCCATTTATTATATTCAATCCACTTGTACTTTTCCTTTGGTTCCATGGTTGAATAATCCTTATTGGAGAAAGCTGAATATGGTGGGGTAAGCTCAAGCGAGAGGGACACCTCGGAACCGGAACGCGGAAAAATAGGTGCATCAATTGAATTACGTGAAAGGGTGACAAGGTAATTGATATTATTGTATTGTCCTGATCCATCACCAAACGAAAAGATTGAACTGTATTGATGCAGGTTATAAACCTGCAGGTTTATTGACTGGAAGAGGCTGAAGTAATCATCGGGCCATTGCAAACGTTTACCCAGGCCAAAGGATACACCATCGATGGTAAAGGATGAACGTGCCGGATTGTTTTTCGACAGCCCATTGGAATATAAAGAGTGGTAATAGGACACACTGAATGAATTCGGCTTTTTACCACCAAGCCAGGGTTCAGTAAATGAAACGCTGTAACTAATATATCCACGTCCATAGGATTGAAGGCGCAAGGAAAGTTTCTGGCCATCTCCCGATGGGATTGGCTTCCATGCACTTCCCTTAAACACATTTCGTAACGAAAAATTATTGAATGAAAGCCCCAGGGTACCAATAATCCTTCCATAGCCCCAACCTCCCGACAACTCAATTTGGTCGGCAGAAGTTTCTTCAACCGAATAAATAATATCTACCGTTCCATCCAACTGGTTGGGCTGAATGTCAGGCTGGATTGTTTCGGGATTGAAAAACTTTAGCTGTGCCAATTCACGGGTAGTACGAATTACATCCGAACGGCTAAACAACTGTCCCGGCCGCGACCTGATTTCACGGATAATCACCCGGTCATTGGTCTTGGTATTGCCCCTCACCAGCACTTTATTAATCCGTGCCTGCTTGCCTTCCCTGATCCTTATTTCCAGGTCTATAGTGTCGTTTTCAACCTTAACTTCAATAGGATTGGCCTGAAAAAACAAATATCCATCATCGAGGTAAAGCGAACTTACATCCAATCCATTTGGGTTAAAGGAGAGGTTAGTATTCAAGGCTTCCTGGCTATACACATCCCCTTTGTTGATTTTTAATATTGTACTCAGGAATTCATCGGTAAATTTTGTGTTCCCCACCCACACGATATCACCAAAATAATAGCGCCCCCCTTCTTTCAGTGCAATATCGATATTGATTGTTTTGTCGTCGTGACGATAAACGGTATCGCTAACAATTTCGGCATCACGAAAACCCATTGAATTATATTTATCAATGATCTTTACTTTGTCTTCCTCAAAATTATCCCTGATAAATTTCGATCCCTTAAAAATCCTGATCTTAATATTTTCATTGATGTAGTCCTCGGCCATAACAATAGTAGAATCGAATTGAAGCCTGGCAAAGGCTTTTATGGCATCCCACAACAATAGTTCAATTTTGTCGAAAGGCTTGAAATTTCCCTTTTCCTTGGTTTCTTTCATCGACTTCAATATTTGCTGGTCGCTAAGAAACTTATTGCCTTTGATGTCGATGTTGTATATTTTTATCCTGTCGTTTTTCTCAACATAAATATCCAGGATTACATTGTTGGCCCTTAATGTATCTGGGGTTTGAACCAGGTCAATTTCAGCATCAAGATATCCTTTTTTAACATAGTATTTCTTGATCCTGTTGCGGCTGTTGGTAAGCAGGTTTTCGGTAAGGACATCACCCCGAACAATAACAATTTCTTCCCTTAAATTGTCGGCTTCAGCCTTTTTAACACCATGAAATGTAAACTTCGACAAACGCGGCCTTTCGCGAAGGTCGATGTTCAGGAAAACCAGGTCATCTTTCACATCAGTGGCTGTGATGTTCACGTATTCAAACATGCCCTGATCCCAAAGCTTTTTGATGGCATTCCTGAAATTATCGGAAGGTATTTTAATTTTCTGGCCAACAGTAAGGCCCGAGATCATGATCAATACACTTTGATCGAGGTACTTTATGCCGGATACCGTTACCCCGCCAATCTCATATTCTTGAGGACTGGTATAGTCGATATCGAGGATTTCGTTGCCAATGGAAACCTGGCTGGATACAACCCCTGGTAGAATAACCATGATGAGTAGGAAAAATCCTGTCAGCAGGGATACCCAAGATATATGTTGATTTGCTTGCGAACTTTTACTCATCTTTTGCTTTTACTTTCTCACTTACCTGCTCGCTTGTACGGCCAAATCTTCGTTCCCTATGCTGAAAATTAACGATTGCTTCGTACAGATCTTCCTTCCGGAAATCAGGCCACAATTTAGGTGTAAAATATAATTCGGCGTATGCCAATTGCCACATTAAAAAATTACTGATCCGGTACTCTCCACTGGTACGTATTAACAATTCGGGATCAGGATATTCTTTTGTAAACAGATTATTGGATATGGTTTCTTCATTAATATCATCAACATTCATTTCGCCACGCTTCACCGCATCGGCAATTGCCTTTGTTGCTTCCACCAATTCAAAATGTGAGCTATAACTCAATGCAAGGATCAGCTTCATCCTTGTATGCCCCTTGGTTTCATCAATGGCCTTCATCAGGCGGGCATAAGTTTTCTTGCTGAGCGATTTTAAATCGCCAATGGCTTGTAAACTAATGTTGTTCTTATGTAAGGTCTCAATTTCGTTGTTGATGGTCCTGAGCAACAAGCCCATCAATGCTTCAATTTCGCGTCGCGGACGGTTCCAGTTTTCGGTTGAAAAGGCGTACATTGTGAGGCACTCGATGCCTAACTCGGCAGCAGCCTCAGCAGTTTCACGAACTGATATTACCCCGCTTTCGTGGCCAAAAGTCCGCAGTCTCCCACGACTCTTCGCCCACCTGCCATTGCCGTCCATGATGACGGCGATGTGCCGGGGAAGTTTGGTCATATCAATCTGTTCTTTAAAACTCATTTTACTATGCTGTAACAAAAACTGTTAATTTAATCCTAACTAATTCTTTTCTAATAATATGAGAGCCATTATAGAAAATGGCTGCAAAAGTATCATTATTTCCTTGAATTCTCAAAATCTGAGCAAGTTGATTTCTCGCTGAGGCTAAACCTGTAAGTAAAGGTTAAACCAACGAAGGAATACCAATCGTTATTTTGTGAATTCCCTCTCTGCATCCCGGGTTTATGTTTTACCGGTGATGGGTCGGATAAAAACTCGGCTATTCCAATGTCTCCTGGTGTTAACTCATCAAAATCAATATAATACGTTGTGCTGATATCATCAATATAATCGGTAAAGGTTTTTCGCAAGCCCCACTCAAGGCCCAGGCCAAGCCGGTTGTTGATGCTGTACTTAAGCCCCATCCCAAAAACTGCAGCAAACCCCGACAGGCTATAACTATTACCCTCCTTTTGTCCTTCTGTTCCCATATCGCGCAAGGAAACCGTTTCACCTTGAAATTCAGCTTTTGGATTGAAAAAGAAGAAACCTGGCCCAACAAATAAATAAGGTGAAAAATAGGTGATGTTGCTCCCCGTAAAGTATGGGAAAAAATTAAACTCGATCACAGCCGAAATTTCAGTAAGAGATGATGTAAAGCGGAGGTTCCTCATTTCATTTACCTTGCTCACGGCATCATCACCCTCAAGTTTACCCCGAAGGGCACTTAACTTTACAGCCCACCGGTCATCAAGGTTCCACCTTACAATGCCACCAAAAGCCGGTTGGGTAAACAAAAACTGCTTGCCCGGATTTAGTTCGCCCATATAATATGAACCCCCACCTAAAACGCCCACTTCAAGATCCTGCGATTGAACAACGCCCTGAAAAAGAAAGCTCAATGTAAAAAGCGCAATTAGAATTTTAGGTTTAATCATTGGGGTCTGCTAATTTCCAGTTACTTTAAAAGATGTCCTGTGGTATTCATCAAAGCCATTTGCTATTTGCAATAAATACTCGACCCTGAACCCAGTTTTATCACAAAATGTGGTGCCGGTCCCATTAATTATTGTATCGTTAAGGTTATACGATAGCGTGATATCCCCTAAAGAATCGGGTGTGAAATACAACTTGAAATGATTGCCAAAAGCATTAAAGTTTG
>Ga0208900_1001406_pt1 | contig 12859 bp, 9 predicted proteins | sample AntAceMetag02UKK_FD_184763 | JGI IMG/M metagenome (GOLD analysis project Ga0208900, IMG submission 184763) | Saline lake microbial communities from Ace Lake, Antarctica - Antarctic Ace Lake Metagenome 02UKK (SPAdes) (version 2) | ecosystem: Environmental > Aquatic > Non-marine Saline and Alkaline... | reverse complement strand
ATAATTGCATAGTTAGATCAAGGTTTGCCCCGACATAGGCGGACACCATGGGAAGAAGTGCCTCCCCGGTGAACGTGGTCTGGGCAAGAACAATGAAAGAACAGGTGCCAAGAGTGGTAAGAGCAGTGTAGAGACCTGTTCTTACAATGGAAAGATTTCTTTCCATGCATTCACCTATCATGAATCCAGTGAGCAGGAGTCCCCCGTAAAACAGCGTGTCAATGGATAGCTCCCCTGAAGCCGTTGCAATAATTCCCAGCACCACGGAGGCAATGACGGCACTCATGGTTCTTCCCAGTTTAAGCCGGTAAAAAAGCACGGGCATGGGCAACATCATGGCCATTAGAAATCCCAGTAAGGGCACATAAAGGGTGATGGAAACGATAACCAGGCATGTGGATATACCCGTGAGGATATCCTTTAATAGGGCAGCCCGGGCGTTTTTGGGATGGGGTAACTGATCCATTATATTTGCTTTGGTGGGTTAACTGAGTTTACCAACATAGGGCAGAAATGCGATGGTTCGTGCCTGTTTGATGGCAACTGCCAGTTTTCTTTGATGTTTGGCACAGGTGCCTGTGATGCGTCGGGGAATAATTTTACCCCGCTCGGTGATAAACGGTCTTAATGCCTTGGCATCTTTATAATTGATTTCAAGGGTGCTGTCTGCGCAGAATCGGCATACTTTACGGCGCTGGAAAAATCTTTTTTTTGTGTTTTTTTTCTGGAATGCCATGGTTAGTTTTCCTCCTGTGCAGCTTCAGCGGTTTTTGTCTCCGGGGCTTTGGTCTCTTCCGGGGTGTCAGCTTCTGCTACCTCAGTCACCTCGTCTGCGGCCTCATCGGTGGCTGCGGGGGCGGCTTCTTTTACTTCTTCTGGTTGCGCTGCTGCGGTGGCTTCTTTTGCCTCTTCTTGTTGAGCTGCTGCGGCAATTTCTGCTTCCAGGGCACTGGCAGTCACATCTTTTTCCAGCAGGACTGTCATGAATTTCATCACTTTGTCGTCCAGGCGGAAGTTACGTTCAAGCTCGGTGACAAGTACGCCGGTTCCACCATAGGTCATGCAGACGTAATGGCCCCGTGCTTTTTTCTTTATGGGATAGGCAAGTTTTCTGTTTCCCCAGTCATCAAAGTCGATGAGGATGCCTTTTTCCTGTACCAACAGGTTTTTGTATTTGTCAAATAGATTCTTTCTGGCATCTTCCTGGAGATCAGGATCTGCAATAAAGATGGTTTCATACCTTCTCATGTACGCTCTCCTTGCGGATTACAGCCCCGTTTTTATGCGGAGCAAGGATAATAATGGGGAACCGGACAATCCGGTTCTGTGTGGTTACTTATACCTGTATCAATGGTTGGACTATCTGCCATTGTTTATTACTTCCAACCGAAAAAGTCCTCTTCCGAATTTTTTATTCAAGAGGGGCGTTTACGATTAAAATTAAAACTTTATGATATGGGCTTTAGTCCGTAAAACCTAATTCTTCAGGTTTGGGATATAAGCCTACTCTATCTGCCTTTAAATAAAGCATATAATAGACATTATCGGAAATAAAGAGTTTCCTCTGAAACGGGATTTCCAGATAAGCAGGAAATCCATATTTTCAGACATTTTGGATCCCCAATTTTTTGGGAAAAAGTTAGTTTCTTTTATTTCCGATAATGTCTAATAGCTTAAATTAAACAATAATCATACCACCCAATTATTTTAGGGTCAATATAATTTTTTGATTTGCCACAGCATCTCTAATTCTGGTTGTAATTGATTTGATATCATGGGTGCTATGTCGACTGGGCTTTTAAATCCTCCAGCTCTTCCCATCTTGCATACAGGGTATCCACTGTTTCTTGGGCCTTTTGGAGTTGAGTGTAAACTGTGGCAAGGGTGGCGGGATTTTCCATCACAGCAGGTGTTTCAGCCTCTTTTTGAATGTTTTCTGCCTTAGATTCAGCCGTGAGTATTTTTTTTTCTATCTTGTCCAATTCAAACTGGTGCTTGTAAGAAAACCCGGAGGATTTGGGTTGACTTTTGCCTGGATTTTGGGGCTTAGATGGCTGTTTTTTTTGAATTACTGTGGATGTTTTCTCTTGCTGCTTGAGGCATTGATGATAATCGGCAAACATCTGAGCCCTTCCCTTACCATCAAAAAATAAGATATTATCCGTAACCCGATCCAACAGGAATCGGTCATGGGAGACAATGACCACAGCTCCGGGAAAGTCCAGAAGGCTCTCTTCAAGGACTTCCAGAGACGGTATATCAAGGTCGTTGGTGGGCTCATCCAACAGGAGGATGTCCGCTGGCTGGGCCATGAGGTTGGCAATGAGTATCCGTGCTTTTTCTCCGCCGGAGAGTCGTTTAACGGGCAGAGTAAGCTGATCCGGGGTAAAGAGAAAGCGTTTGGCCCAGGAGACAATGTGGATGCTCCTGTTCTGAAACATCACCGCATCCCCTTCTGGTGACAGAGCCTCTTTTAAGGTGATTTCAGGGTCCAGTTTGGATCGGGTCTGGTCAAATACCGCCACCTTGAGGTTGTCCACCCGTTGCAGGACACCTGTGTCCGGGGATAATTTATTTTCAAGGATATTCATGAATGTGGTTTTACCGCTGCCGTTTTCCCCCATGAGTCCCAGTCGGGTTCCCGGGGTTAATTTCAGGCTGATATTCTGGAACAGGCAGCGACCCTGGATGGATTTTCCGATCTCCTTGCAGGTGACCAATTGACGGGTTTTGCGCTGGGTGGTGTCAAAATCTATGTCCACTCTCTGGGTACGGTTATTCATGCGTTTGACCATGGCAAGCTGTGTCCTTAAAACCTCTGCCTGATCAATACGGTATTTTGCCTTGGTGGATCTGGCTTTGGCCCCCCGGCTGAGCCATTCGGTCTCCCTGCGCATTTTGTTGGAAAGAACTTCTTCCTGTCGGGCCTGGGCCTCCAGAAATTGTTCCCGGTGATCCCGGAAATTAAGATACCCCCCGGTGGCAGAGAGTTGTCCCTCGGGATAGCATTGGCCCAGTTCCATGATGTCAGAGCAGACATTTTCCAGAAAACAGCGATCATGACTTACCACCACAAAGGCAAATCGGGCATTTTTCAGGATGCCTTCAAGCCAGAGAATGGTTCTGATGTCCAGATGGTTGGTGGGTTCATCCAGAAGCAGCAGATCCGGCTCCAGTGTCAGGGCTCTTATGATGGTAAGTCGTTTTTTCCATCCTCCGGAAAGATGGGCACATAGCTGGGTTTCGTCTGTGAAGTCCCCCATGCCAATGGCCCGTTTCACCCGTCGGTACCGCTCCGGATCATCTATGGGTTCCTGGGACAGGGTCTCCATCAGGGTCTGTTCAATGGTTTTTTCTCCATCCAGGATGTCTTCCTGGGGGAGATACACCATGCGTGTGAGGGGCTTGATGTATTTATCCCCTTGATCCGGGGAATCCTCTCCGGCCATGAGCTTGAGCAGGGTGGATTTACCACTGCCGTTGCCACCGATGAGGCCCTGCTTTTCTCCTGCCTTGAGGTTGATGGAAAGATCTTCAAATATGGGGGTATCTCCATAGGTTTTATGGAGCGAGCGATAGCTGAAAAGAAGTGTCATGAGTGCCTGGTTTTACTTATGTTTTTTTTATATGAAAGAGTAGACGCGTCTAATATTCTTTCATGTTTCGTTGTGGGCAAGCCGAGGCCAGAATACGGTTTGCCCGTGGCAGTTTATATGAAAGAGTAGTTGTCTGGATAGTCGACATGGTTGTTTTCTTGACTACCCACTTAAGGCGGAATATTTTCAAGATTTTTTATGTGGGTAATTAGCTTTTAACCCCTAAAATCAAGGTTGCTAAGCCACTTAATTTTAAAGGCTGTCTCGCTTTAAGTGGGTAGTCGTTTTATTTGAATAAATGTTTATTTGTGGAAACCCGTATTGTTGGGTTGCCTGTATCTTCTTATCATCCGGGCTACAAATCCTGCAAAAAGGGCAAGGCTGATGAGAATAATAAAGGATGCTGAAAAAAAGGTCATGACAAAATGAAATGGATTTTTGAGTCCATAGGTGGCAACAAGAAGATCAATGCCAAACAGGGCAAAAAAGAGAGAAATAAGGGAAAGGACTCCCTGAAGGAGCCACCAAAAATAAGATCTATTCATCATAAAATTATTTGTTCCTGGGTTGTTGAAAAGTGTTGATAAGCATATTATAAATCCATAGTTCTGTAAAGTGGCTTTGACTTTTACAACAGCAATTCTAATTATGACACTTGATGGCTTTCCAAATTACAAATTTACGGTTTCGCTCAACGTAAATTCAGCAGGTTACGCACCATTGGTGCCGTTTGGAAATCCATAATTAGAATTGCTGCTTTTACAAGGATTTGCAATGATAGTATAAGTACCCACACATATTTTTTTGGTATTTTACACACATACCTCATTGATATCTATGGGTTTTATTTTGAGGAGATATGCTCGGGTACTTACTGTGCCACACAGTGCAATAAATTATGAATGTGGAGCTGAAATGAGAATTCTGTTTATTGAAGATGATAATAAAATTGTAGATTTTGTTACTAAGGGTCTGGGAGCTGCAGGCTATGTAACAGACCATGCCGTGGATGGCCTTGATGGATTACTCATGGCAAAGTGTGGTGATTACGATCTTCTCCTGGTGGATGTGATGCTGCCTGGACTGGATGGTATCTCTCTGGTTGGAAAATTGCGATCCATGCAGATCAACACACCAGTGATCATTTTAAGCGCCAGGGACAAGGTGGATGACCGGGTTCGGGGGTTGGAGGCAGGGGCCGATGATTATTTGACAAAACCCTTTGCTTTTACTGAACTTATGGCAAGGATTCAGGCTCTTTTACGCCGGGCTGGGGGAAGCACGGAGACCACTGTCCTGACCTGCGAGGATCTCTCCCTTAATTTAATATCCCGGGATGTGAAAAGAGGGGGTGATGTTGTTGATCTCCAGCCCTTGGAATTTTCTCTGCTGGAATATCTTCTGCGTAATCAGGGGCGGGTGGTGTCAAAAACCATGATCATTGAGCATGTGTGGAATTATAATTTTGATCCCATGACCAATGTGGTGGAGGCAAGGGTTTGCAGACTCAGAGACAAGGTGGATAAGGGATATGGCGTGAAACTTATCCATACGATCCGTGGAGTGGGCTATGTTCTTCGCCGATGAAATTGGCCGGTAATTTTGAGTGAAATAATCCAATGAGTGAAGTGTGAAAGGTGAAAAGTTAAGAATTAAGATCCCCCTTCACACTTATAGACATATGAAGGACATCAGCAAAAAAGGAAAAAAATGCGTTTGCCAAGACTTTTTCACACCCTGGCCTTCCGGTTGACCCTATGGTATGCCGGGATTTTTGTTGTGTCTTCCTGTGTGGCTTTTATCTTGTTTTATCTCCTGGTGTCCCGGACCATTGTGAGTCACATGGATGGAGAATTGGAAGGAATTGCGGCACGGTTTTCAACGGTTCTTTCGCTCCAGGGGCTCCCCGGTATTAAGCGGCTTGCAGCCCTGGAGGCCCGGGCTGCGGGTGAAAAAAAGGTTTTTTTTCGTCTGTTGTATCCCGATGGAGAGGTGTTTGCGTCCTCTTACATGGTCTATTGGGATCGGATTCCCATTTCTCAATTGACCCTTGATGAGCTGGTCGGCACAAGAAAAAATGTGTATGAAACCGTTGCCGTGGGGGATGATGCTTATTCTGTGAGGGTGCTGTATCACCTGGTGAGTTCCGGGGTGGTGCTTCAGACGGGTCTTGCCATGGAAGCGTATTCTGGTTTTTTTAATGCCTTTGGCCGTGTTTTTGTGGGGGCCATGGCCCTGGTGATCCTGTTTGCCGTGATTCCCGGTTGGTTTATGGCCCGAAAGGCATTGGGAGGCGTGGCTGCGGTGACCCGGACGGCGGCTGTTATTTCCGGGGCCAGCCTGTCCCAGCGGGTTCCGGTCACCGGTCATCAAGATGAATTGGATCAGTTGGCCATCACCTTTAACGGTATGTTGGATCGCATTGAAGCTCTTGTGACAAGTATCCGGGAGATGGGGGACAATATTGCCCATGATTTAAAGGGACCGGTGACCCGGATTCGAGGTCTTGCCGAGGTCACCCTGGTGCATGGCAAATCCCTGGATGAATATCAATCCATGGCGGCTTCCACCATCGAGGATGCGGATCGATTGCTCTCCATGATCAATACCATGCTGGTGATTTCCAGGGCTGACAGTGGCCAGGGGGAATTTTGCATGGAATCGGTGGAGCTTTCTGACCTTGTAGAAGAGGCGTGCCAGCTTTTTTATCCTTTGGCTGAAGATGGTGGGGTGGTTCTGGAAAACAGAGCCCAGGGGCCATTTGAGGTGTGTGCAGACCGAGGAATGATGCAGCGCTGCCTGGCCAATCTTATTGACAATGCCATAAAATATACAAAAACCGGGGGCATTGTGACGGTGGGGCTGAGTGTTGGAACCCAAGAAATGGTTCAACTAATTGTGGAAGATACCGGTATGGGTATTGATCCTGAAAATCTGGAGCGGGTATTTGAACGATTTTTCCGGGCAGATACCTCACGGAGTTGCCGGGGCACCGGTCTTGGATTGAGCCTGGCCCGATCCCTTGTCCGGGGACATGGGGGAGATGTGACAGTGAATAGTGTGCCAGGGCAGGGAAGTGTTTTTACCATTTATTTGCCACTGCTTAAAAAATGATAAGTACCTGAGCATCTCGTCAGTTGTAAGTTCTCATAACTTACTGAATTTATTAGTAGTGAAAAAATCAGAATAAAAACTCCAGTTCTAATGATTTCAGTAAGTTATAGAATAATGGCTTAGCAAACTCAGAGAACTTACAACTCACGAGTTGAGCATATATTCTTCAAGATAAAATCCAGAGATATCAAGGATAGATATTCATTGAATACTGAAAAACATATGTGTGGGTACTTAGGGACTTGGACGACAATAAACTACCAAATTAAAATTTTTTATAATGCAATATCAGCGTATTAAGCTGGGCATAGTGGTAGTCTATTTTCGGGGAAGTCCCTTACTCCATGGTTAGGTTTTGGGGCTGCGTTCATTACCAAATGGTAATGTTCAGGTCATTTAATCATCATCTTTATGCATTATATTAATATTATTGAAAAGAGATCCATGGCCATGGGATGGAATCAGGATATCTTCCATGGCCTGTAAAATTGGATCTGTTATTATTTAATAATAATTGATGATCAAGTTTTTTGCCACAAGTCTGACTCCGTTATCGAAAAATTGGCCTTAAAAAACTTGAACATCGAGTAATTAAGGAGGGTGTTATGAAAAATGTAAACAAACAGATTATGGTTCTTGCATTGATTTTTTCCCTGCTGGTGCCGGTGGGTTCCTTTGCAAAGGTAAATATGGTTCCCGCAGGGTTTAGTGAGTTGGCTGAATATGCCAGGCCCGCTGTGGTGAATATTCGCACCGTTAAAACCATACAGGGTGGGGGGCGAGTGTTTAACCATTTTTTTGGTCAACCTTTTGATGATAAAGATTTTTTTCGTCAGTTCACCAATCCGTTTAATCGGCGGGGGCCTTCCCGGGACTACAAGGAAAATAGTCTGGGATCAGGATTTATCATTGACCGAAAGGGCTATATTGTCACCAATTACCATGTGGTGGATGGTGCCGATGAGATCCTCGTAAAAATGTACAATGACAAGGAATATGCGGCCACGGTGGTGGGGGGAGATCCCAAAACGGATCTGGCACTTATCAAGATAGAGGCTGAAGGGCTGGTACCTTTAAAACTTGGCAGCTCCGATGATCTCAAAGTGGGCACCTGGGTGGTGGCCATTGGCAGTCCCTTTGGTCTTGAGCAGACCGTCACCGCAGGGATTGTCAGTGCCAAGGGACGCATTTTGGGTTCTGGCCCCTATGACGATTTTATCCAGACTGATGCTTCCATTAACCCCGGAAACAGTGGGGGGCCTTTGCTCAATCTGGAAGGGGAGGTCATCGGCATTAACACGGCCATTATAAAATCAGGCCAGGGCATTGGCTTTGCCATCCCATCGAACCTTGCCCGGGGGATTGTAAAACAGCTTCGGGAGTCAGGATCAGTTACCCGGGGGTGGTTGGGCGTAGCCATCCAGGATGTGACGCCGGAGCTTGCCGAGTATTATGGCATAAAAGCTGCCGGTGGTGCCCTTGTGGCCCAGGTGTATGAAAATAATCCGGCCCATGAAGGGGGGATTGAACCCGGTGATATAATTATAAAGGTCAATGATGTTGAAATTAAATCCAGCCGGGATCTTTCTGGAGCCATTGCCGGGTTTGGTGTGGGAGAAAAGGTGACGGTTGCCTACCTCCGGGAGGGGCAGAAACGCCGGACCACTGTGACCCTTGCCCGGCGAAGTGATGATCCACAACGTGTTCATGCACAAAATGGCTTTGATGAACTGGGAATGGATTTTGCTGCTGTGGGTGATGATGCGGCCCGGCCCTATGGATATGGTCCTGGTGCCCGGGGGCTTGTGGTGGTGAATATTGAGCCCGGCAGTAAGGCAGATCAGTCGGGTATCCGGGAGGGAGATCTGTTAAAAGAGGTCAATCACAGGCCTGTTGAAACGGAAAAACAGTATCTTAAAATCATGGAGAGCGTTGCCAAAGGGGAGCAATTTCAACTTCTCTTCCGGCGGGGTAATGTCAGCTTCATCGCTGTGAGGTTGGTTCGCTGATAATTGAGAATGGGCGGATTCTTATTGGACGCATTTCCATTTTTTCGGTTGGAGATTCAACTCTTTGATTTATCAAGATATTTCATTTTGTATCAATGGATAGTGGCTTAATGAAATCAATGGGTTATATGATGGGCCGGGAAAATGGGAATGCACCTTTCTTATTTTTCCGCCCATTTGCATGCCTGCCAGGGTACACAAATAACTGGGGTATTGGCGGGGAATGTGTTAGTGAATTTAAAAAATAAAAATAAATGGAAAAATTGAAAAATCTTAAAAAAAAAAGGTGCCCTTTCAAATGGCCTAAAAGTGCTTTACGCTTTTTTGAGAGCGATTTCTTGAAAATGGAAATATCCTTTTGGAAAGTGTAATTCGGCAAATGAAGGGTGCCCAAAAGGAGGATTAAAATGTCTTATTCACCGAAATTAAGTTCTGGATTTACATTTGCAAAAAATCGAAGCACTTTCATATCCCCCCAGTCAGGAATGTGTTCATTTTGTACTCAAGATTGTGACGGTACCTGCGAGATTGCACAGGCAGCCGTTTTAGGTGCCCAAACCGTATATCCCACAACAACAGGTAGCAATCAAATCGCTTCTGAAAAAGATTACCCCATTGATTTTTCTCATTTTAACATTAATGGTCGGGTGTTCGGTGCAAAGGGTGCCAGGGAGACCCAGGATGAGGCAACTATTTTCAATGTAAATTTGGAGCGGACTTACGGAACAATCAATCCGGTTAAAATGGCCATGCCTGTCATTCTTCCTGCATTGATTAAACTCAATTGGCAGGATTATTTTGCCGGAGCCGCAATGGCTGGGGTAACTTGTATTATTGGGGAGCATGGCAGAAACAATGACCCGGATTTAAAAATAAAAAATGGAAAAGTAACGGATTTTCCCTTGCTGGAAAAGGCCCTTGACTGTTTTCGCAAATATGACCGGGGATATGGGCAGATTGTTCTTCAAAGTAATGTGGATGATGATCTCATGGGGGTTCCGAAAATTGCCATTCAAAAATACGGGGCAGAGGCCATTGAAATCAAATTTGGCCAGGCTGCCAAGGGGACCCAGCCTGTCATACGGGTAAAGGATCTTAAAACCGCATTGAAACGCCAAGAGTTCGGTGATGTGGTTCTCCCTGATCCGGGTGACCCGTCCATACAAAAAGCATATGAGGACGGGATTTGTCCCAATTTTCATGTCTATTCCAGGCTGCCTTTGTGGAATGAAAATTCATTGATCGCCCACATTGCTGCGCTTAGGGATTTAGGGGCCAAAAATATTTATTTTAAAATGGCGGGATATGACAGAACGGATATAGAACGGGTGCTTCGAATTGCCTGTGAGGCCCGGGTGGATATGGTTACCTTTGACGGTGCCGGAGGGGGGTCCGGGTACAGCCCTTCAAAGATGATGAATGAGTGGTCTCTGCCTACGGTCTGCCTGGAAGACGCTGTCGTCCGCATTTGCGATCAACTGAAAGCTGAAAAATTAAGTCCACCTGCCATCATTATGACCGGTGGGTTTGCAAGTGAAGATCAGGTTTTTAAAAGTCTGGCCTATGGTGACGGCCATGTTTTGGGAGTTGGCTTGTGCCGGGCGTCCATGGCTGCTGCCATGACCGGCAAGACAATCGGCGAACAGATAAAGAACGGAAATGTGCCGGAAAGATTTAAATCATACGGCGCTACCATTGAAGAGATATTTTGTGATCTGCCGGATTTGCGTGCTATCTATGGCACAAAGGCAAATGACTTTTCCACCGGGGCCATCGGTGTTTTTTCCTATCTCAATAAGATTGCGTTTGGGTTAAAGCATTTTGCCGCCCTGAATCGGAAATTTAACATTGATCTTCTGGATAAAACAGATCTTATTCCCCTTACTGCTGAGGCAAGGGCGCTCATGAAAAATGAGTGGTTTTTACCTGCTTTATGATAAATATCTGGGTTAATCATAAGATGGGCCACTTTTATAAGAAAGAGTAGACACGCCTAACATTCTTTCATGCTTCGTTGTGGGCAGGCCGGGGCCAGAATACGGTCTGCCCGTGGCAGTTTATATGAAAATGAAATGTCCAAGCACCCTCAGCAGAGCCCCCTCCGATGGGTAATAGGAACCGGCCAATTGGGCTGTCTAACAGTTCCGGGCCGGGCCCATTGCCCGTCGGAGGGGGCGGCATGATATCATTTGGCTCCGCGTCTACGACCCAATATTCGTTGTGTCTGGCAGGACATGTCCGTTATACGGATGCTGAATTTGTATTGTCAATAACACCCTGTAATTACATGGTTTATTTTTGGCATGGAACAGATTGATTCAAAGTGGTCGAAGTTATGATTAAGTCCTAAATATCGTTAAGTTGCCCAAAGCTTCGGTGAATAAACTCCTGGAGATTTGGTAATCCTTTTTTAGTTTCATAGACAATTTGTTTCGGGGTATAATAAATGAAAGAAATTCGTGATAATGCCAGAAAATTAATGACGTCGTATTGTAAAGTCTGCTCGACTTGTGACGGGAAAGCTTGTGCAGGACAGGTTCCTGGAATGGGCGGATTGGGGAGTGCTTCCTCTTTTAAGAACAACATCAAGGCACTGGAAAAATTTTATTTCAATATGCGTTTGATCCATGATGTTATTGAGCCGAATACGGGTGTCACCGTTTTGGGAAAGCAACTTGATTTGCCTGTTTTGGCAGCACCCATTGGTGGGGTTTCCTTTAACATGGGTGGATGTATAACAGAAGATGAATACATTCAATCCATAATAAATGGCTGCAAGGCTAAGGGAACCATGGGTTGTGTTGGAGACGGGGTTCCTGAGTTTATCTATAAAGCCGGATATGAGGCGATCACCAAGGCAGAGGGACACGGGATTCCTTTTATCAAGCCTTGGGAAGATGATGAGTTTTATCAAAAATTGGAGTTGGCCAGGGCAACAGGTGCAGATATTATTGGAATGGACATTGATGCAGCAGGTCTGATTACACTGCGTAAAATGGGACGGCCTGTCTCTCCCAAGACTTTGGAAAAATTAACAGAAATAATCAAAAATGTGGGAATGAAATTTATCCTTAAGGGTGTTATGACCCCGGATGAGGCAGATCTTGCCGCTGAAGCAGGAGCCGATGCCATTGTGGTGTCAAACCATGGTGGCAGGGTGTTGGATTATACCCCTGGAGCTGCCGATGTCCTTGAAAGTATTGCTGATAAGGTAAGAGGTCGGCTGACTGTTTTTGCCGATGGTGGTGTCCGTTCCGGTGCAGATGTTCTTAAACTGCTTGCTCTTGGAGCTGATGCGGTGATGATTGGTCGACCTTTTTCTGTTGCGGCTGTTGGGGGCTTACAGAAAGGGGTGGAAACCTATCTGGACACATTGGCAATGGAGCTTAAGCAGGCAATGGTGTTGACTGGAACAGCCTCTGCTGGCTCAGTTGACAGGAATATTTTATATCAACAGAAAAATTGATCCTCTGGGATACTTCGGCATCATAGCAGCAATTCTAATTATGACACTTGATGGCTTTCCAAACGGGCGCATTCCCATTTTTCCGGCCCATCATATAACCCATTGATTTCATTAAGCCACCATCTATTGATACAAAATAAAATATCTTGATAAATCAAAGAGTTGAATCTCCAACCGGGAAAATGGGAATGCGCCCGAAACACCAATAAGCTTTTTTCCAGATATGGGGTGCAGTTCAATAATTTAGATTTATGTGGATTTATCTGTTTTAGGTTAAAGTGCTGTATTTAAAGCCAAAGCCTTAAACTCATTTACCAATGATTTATCCCAATTGTTTTTTAAACATTGCCATCGACCATACAAAAGTTGCGCTCTCAAATACAGCATGATTTCTGCAAAATCGAGTTTCCAAAAAGAGCCAGGAGATTTTAACCTCAAATTCACAACACGACGGATAGCACTTTTAATGACGCCGGAACCAATTGGTAATTTCATATCCTGGGTATCTTTGTACTGCATTCGGGTTTCGTTTGACACAAAGTAACTCTTTAATTTTTTCATGATATTGCTGGAAGATCGCATTTTAAAAATCGTTTTTACCTCTTTGACGATTGCACTTATATTGCCTTCAAACAATAACTCTTTGAAGTGCCCAAAGTCAGCTTTCTTGGCTT
>Ga0208900_1001403_pt1 | contig 12881 bp, 12 predicted proteins | sample AntAceMetag02UKK_FD_184763 | JGI IMG/M metagenome (GOLD analysis project Ga0208900, IMG submission 184763) | Saline lake microbial communities from Ace Lake, Antarctica - Antarctic Ace Lake Metagenome 02UKK (SPAdes) (version 2) | ecosystem: Environmental > Aquatic > Non-marine Saline and... | reverse complement strand
AAGTTGGAGTGATGGAGTTTTGGAGTTTTGGAGTTTTGGAGTAATGGAGTTTTGGAGTAATGGAGTAATGGAGACTTGGAAACGTCCGGAGGACTTTCCAACGTCAAAAAAGAAAGTAGAAGGGAGAAGTTGGAGTAGTGGAGTAATGGAGTTTTGGAGTTTTGGAGTTTTGGAGTAATGGAGTTTTGGAGTAATGGAGTAATGGAGACTTGGAAACGTCCGGAGGACTTTCCAACGTCAAAAAAGAAAGTAGAAGGGAGAGAATAGAGGCGAGTGGTGAGAGATGAGAAGTTGGAGTTTTGGAGTTTTGGAGTTTTGGAGGAATGGAGTAGTGGAGTAATGGAGTTTTGGAGTGATGGAGACTTGGAAACGTCCGGAGGACTTTCAAACGTCAAAAAAGAAGGGAGAGAATAGAGGTGAGTGGTGAGAGATGAGAAGTTGGAGTGATGGAGTTGTGGAGTAATGGAGTTTTGGAGTTTTGGAGTTTTGGAGTGATGGAGACTTGGAAACGTCCGTAGGACTTTCAAACGTCAAAAAAGAAAGTAGAAGGGAGAGGTTGGAGTAGTGGAGTTATGGAGAAATGGAGGAATGGAGAAATGGAGGAATGGAGTTGTGGAGTAGTGGAGACTTGGAAACGTCCGTAGGACTTTCAAACGTCAAAAAAAAAGTTGGAGGATAGAATTTGGATTGGTGGAATTGTGGAGACTAAAAACTGAAGACTGAAAACAAAACACAAGTAATCAAAATGCTAAAAAATATAAAATCTTCGTTGGGCTTGTTTGCCGAACTGAGTAAAATCAAAATACCTTTTGCCGTATCTATCAGTTCGCTTACAGGATACCTGGTTTTTAAGGGGCAGTTTGATATGGGAGCGCTCATTTCTACAATTGGCGTTTTTTTGCTTGCCGGAGGCAGTGCTGCACTCAACCAATACCAGGAATACCACCTCGATGCAAAAATGAAACGGACCCAAAACCGCCCCATCCCCAGCGGCAGGTTTTCATCCACGAATACACTTGTCTTTTCTATTATAGTTTCCCTGACGGGTGCGTTAATATTATTGTTTGGGAATAACCTCACCGCTTGTTTCCTGGGATTGCTCACCCTGCTTTGGTACAATGGTATTTATACGCCCATGAAACGTAAAACTGCTTATGCCGTTTTAGCCGGGGCTTTTGTGGGTGCTTTCCCTCCCATGATTGGCTGGACTGCTGCGGGAGGTTATGTTTTTGATACCGCGATAATTCTTATTGCCATGTTACTATTTATTTGGCAGGTGCCCCATTTTATTTTACTCCTGCTCAAGTTCGGCCCCGAGTATGAAGTTGCAGGTTTTCAATCGCTTACAAGTTATTTTTCTGAAGCCCAGTTAAAAAAACTCATTTTTGTCTGGGTGCTGGCCACGGCTTTCTCGGTGATGATTATTCCCATTGCGGGAGTAATCAGCTCAGGCGTAATCATTGCTGTACTTTTGGTTTCATCAATCTGGATTGTGTACAGCTTTTACATCTTGATGCGCAAAAAGCAACTCAACCTCCGCAAAGCCTTTATGCAAATCAACATTTTCCTTATGCTTGTGCTCTTGCTCTTTTCGATTGATAGTTTGTTATAGGATAGTTACAGCCCATTAAAAAAAACAGACAATGGCAATTTATAAATTAGATAATGAGAATATCATCGAATTGCAGAACACAACATTTGCAAATGAGAAAATTGATGAAAGAAATGATTTGCAAAAATATTTTCTGAATTCAATTAATGTAATTGAACCTGATTTATTTGTTATTGCCAATGAATTTAATGACTGGTTAGATAGCAGAAGAAGTATTGACATTTTGTGCATTGACAAAGATGCAAACTTAGTTGTAATTGAATTAAAAAAGACCGAAGATGGTGGTCATATGGAATTGCAGTCAATTAGGTATGCTGCAATGATTTCAAATATGACTTTTGCAAAAGCGGTTAGGTCATTTAAAAAACACGTAGAAAAGCATAATCTTGGAATTGAAAATCCCGAAGAAGAAATATTACATTTCCTCGAATGGGATGAGCCAAGAGAAGAACAATTCGGGCAGGACATTAGAATCATTTTAGTTTCAGCAAACTTTTCAAAAGAAATAACAACATCTGTTTTATGGCTTAATGAAAGAGACTTGGATATAAAATGTATTCGCGTAAAACCACAACGAGATAATGAAACTCTGTATTTTGACATTCAGCAAATTGTTCCGTTACCAGAGACACAAGACTATCAAATTAAAATAAGAGAAAAAGTTTCAGAAGAACGACAATCCAGAAGAGACAGTTCCTTCCGTGACTTTTCAAAATATAATGTTGTTTTGAACGGGATTGAAGAAAAAAATTTAAGCAAACGGAGGGCAATGTTCTTTGTCATTTCAAATGTACTTGAGAGTGGAATAAAACCAGAAGAATTATTTGAAATAACAAAAAGCAACAAATGGATTTGGGTTGAGAAAGTTTGCAATACTAGATTCGAATTCGAAAATGAAGAAATTAAAAATCGAAAAAAATATGATTCAAGCCGTTGGTTTGTCGAAGACAATGAATTATTTGTTGTTGGAGAAAGAACTTATGCTTTTTCAAACCAACACAGTAAGGAAGCGTTTAACTTGATAAGTGGAATATTTGAAAAGTTCCCTGAACTATATGGAACAATTAAAGTAAATGACTAATACATATAAAAATGATTGTTAACGACAGGCAAACTATATGAGTAAAATATTAGGACTTGATTTAGGAACAAATTCAATTGGTTGGGCAGTCCTTGACAATGAGGTTAATAAAATTGATTCTGGAGTAAGAATCCTTAAAAATACAATTGATCAACAGATTGACTCCGTGGATATTTGAAAGTTTCGTACTTTTATTCTCGCACTACACAAACGCTAACTGATATGCCCAGACTAAGCAAAGAAATTAAAGACCAAATAAAGTCGCTTCCTCTTAGCGACTTGCAAGATTTTGCATTAAAAATTGCTTCCAAAGAAAAATCCGCCTTCGATTTCCTTAACGTTAATTACCTCGACAAAGAATCAGGCGAGCAGGAATTGTTTGAAGATGCACTTGCTGATATTGATATGCTTTTCATCAAAGGCTACAAAGGGTACTCCGAAATATTAAAAACAACAAATATGCTCTCAGCCTGCATTAAGCGTACCAATGAATTTACCAAAGTTTCGAAAAATAAATTAATGGAAGCTGATCTTTTGGTGTATGTTCTCGATGAAGCATTTAACCAGCCTGCTGACTTTTTTGCTACTTGCTTTACAGGATTCGACTCAAAAGTTGGCCAGATATTAAAACGCCTGATCACTTTGGTTACAAAAAAATTACACCCCGACCACCTCCTTGATTATCGGGATAAAATTAATCGGTATCTAAACCGCTTACATAAAACCTCGAATCATTTGGATCAAATTTTCGATCTTCCATCGGAGATTTAAACACCTTCAGAAATTGAATTTTCCGGGATAATATTTGTTTGATTTCCCCCCTGACTTACCACAATTTATTATCTTAATAAAAATATGACACTTTTAGTTGGCATCATGAAAGAAAATTTTATAGCCTCCTTCATATTTTATTTATTTTCAGTTATTTAAGTGATGAATATTTTTTACCCATCGTTTAATTATTGAATTACTTTTGTCGAATAATTCAAAAAAAATAACACATTATGAACGACAATGTTTCACAAGAATTTGAGCCTCCGTTAGGCGAGGATCTTTCGTCGATAGAAGCGGTTTTTTCAACTTCGACAGTGGATGAAAAGCCATTTGGAAAAACCGAAATCCCTCACTCTGACTTTAACATCATCAGTACTGAAGTACAAAAATTCAGATCAAAAATTTTCCCTGAAGCCACCGACAAACAATGGAATAGCTGGCGATGGCAAATCCAGAATAGTTTCACCAATTTCAAAAAGCTATCCGAGATTCTGGATATCAATAATATAATCGATTTTGACTTCCTTTCAAAATCACGTAAATTGCCTTTGCGCATTACACCGTATTATGCCAGCTTATTTCATAATAAGCAAAATGATAATGCAATAGCAAAATCAGTGATTCCTTCAAGGCTTGAGCTGGTAGTTTCGCCAGGCGAAGAATCCGACCCCTTGCACGAGGAAGATATGTGCCCGGTTCCAAATCTTGTTCACCGCTACCCCGACAGGGTTCTGATGCTCTCTACCGGGTTCTGTTCGGTTTATTGCAGGTATTGTACCCGCTCACACATGGTGGCAAAAGACAAAAAGCACTATGGCGTGAAAGCATGGGAAACGTCAATCGAGTATATCCGCAATAACCCGAAAGTAAGAGATGTCGTAATTTCTGGTGGTGATCCTTTAACCATGCCCGATAAACATATCGAATACCTTTTATCATCTTTACGAGCCATTCCCCACGTTGAAATCATCAGGATTGGAACAAAAGTTCCGATGGTTATGCCCCAACGGATTACAAACACACTCGTAAAAATCCTTAAGAAGTATCATCCGATTTACATGAGTATTCACAGCGTGCATCCCGATGAAATAACACCCGAGGTGGCCGAAGCATGTACACGAATTGCAAATGCAGGCATAGTAATGGGAAGCCAGACCGTATTGCTAAAGGGCGTAAACGACAATGTGGAAACCATGAAAGAATTGATGCATAGACTCCTGAAAATAAGAATCAAGCCCTATTATATTTACCAGTGCGATCCCATTCCGGGCTCATCGCATTTTAGAACACCCGTATCCAAAGGCCTTGAAATAATCAGGGGTTTACGCGGCCATACCAGCGGGTATGCCATTCCACATTATGTAATTGATGCCCCCGGTGGCGGCGGTAAAATTCCACTCCTGCCCGAATATTACCAGGGAAGGGATGGGGATTATGTGGTGATGAAAAATTTTGAAGGTAAAACATACAAATATTACGATCCTATCGAATGAATATATTTAAAATCAGGAAGATAACTGACTCTTACCTTCCTTCAAACCAGCATGCTGTTGAGCAGGTTTTTGATATACTGAGAATTCATTTTCCTTCTGTAAAAGAAGAAAAAATAAATGAAATTCTCGAACAGATGAAAAATCCATTGAAGTACAAATTTTCATCGCAATTGTTTGTGGCTGAAAATGGCAGAGGCAATGTAAAAGGATTTGCCATCATGTTTTACATGCCCGACATTAATTTTTGTTACCTCGACTACATTGCAGTTAAACCAGGGAGAATTTCATCAGGTGTTGGAGGTGCAATTTATGAAAGGTTGCGGGAGGAAGCACAGTTACTAAAATCCATTGGCCTCTTTATGGAGTGTTTGCCCGACGAAGACCACCTTTGCAGGGATAAAAGTGAAATAAAACAAAACAAGTCGCGGCTGGCATTTTACGAGCGATACGGGGCACGTCCAATCATTGGAACAAAATACGAAACGCTGGTTAATCCTGATGATGATTGCCCTCCATTTTTGGTTTATGATGATTTGGGAAATGATATCAGGCTACAATCTTCCACAGCCAAAAAGATTGTAAAAACCATCCTGGAAAGAAAATACCCAAACTACTGCCCCGAGGATTATGTAAAAATGGTGATCTCCTCAATTAAAGATGACCCCATAAAACTAAGGGAATTCAGGTACCTCGTGAAGGATCGTCCAATCGAAAAAAGAGATGCAGTTAAAAACCTGATTCCACTAATCATCAACGACAAGCACGACATCCACCACATACAGGAAAGGGGGTACATTGAATCTCCTGTTCGTATCCGCAGTATTTTAAAGGAACTTGCAAAATTAGAAGCTTTTAAAACCCAACCAACACGCGGGTTTCCCGACAAGCACATCACCGATGTTCACAACCCGAAATATTTCAACTATTTCAAGAATGTGTGCGATAAGTTTCCCGAGGGAAAATCCATTTACCCCTACGTGTTTCCTGTAAGAAATGCAACCCGGCCACCCCATGATTTATCTGTGCTTGCCGGATATTATTGCATCGACACCTTTACACCGTTGAATAAAAATGCTTTTTTAGCGGCACATTCCGGTGTTAATTGCGCCCTCACAGGTGCCGAACTTTTGCTTGAAGGATATCATTCTGCTTACGCGCTGGTGAGGCCGCCGGGACATCATGCCGAAAGGGACGTTTTTGGCGGATTTTGCTATTTCAACAACTCCTCCATTGCAGCGCATTTCCTGTCGAAATATGGTAGAGTTGCCATTCTTGATATTGATTACCATCACGGAAACGGGCATCAACAAATTTTTTATTCCCGCAAGGATGTCTTTACAGTTTCCATTCACGGCAATCCATCGTTTGCCTATCCATACTTTACCGGTTTTGCCGATGAAAAAGGAGAAGGCGAAGGTTTAGGTTTTAACCTGAATTTCCCCCTCAAAGAATCGCTTACAGGAGAAGAGTACCTTGTGGTTTTGAAAAAAGCGATTAAAAACATTTCAAATTTCAAGCCCGACTACCTGATTATTAGCCTGGGTTTGGATATTGCCAAAGGCGATCCCACGGGAACTTGGTCACTTAAAGCCTCCGATTTTAAAAATAACGGTGCAGAATTGGGTAAACTCACCTGCCCTATTTTATTTGTTCAGGAAGGTGGCTATAAAAACCGCACTTTAGGCATTAATGCAAGGAACTTTTTTGAAGGATATTTATCAACACGCATCGAAAAGAAAGCTAAGTAGTCTTCAGCAGGCAGTCTTCAGTAGGCAGTCCTCAGTAGGCAGTCCTCAGTAGGCAGTCTATAACAACCAATGACTTTCAATGACGGCAAAGCCAAATGACCATCAATGACGGCGAAGCCAAATGACTAATAATAATGACAACATTTTATAAACCAATGAAAATCGGACTTACTTACGACTTGCGAACTGATTATTTGAATGAAGGATATTCTCTGGAGGAAACCGCCGAGTTTGATAAGGAAAGCACCATAGAAGGTATTGAACAAGCCATTCAAAATGCAGGCTACCAAACTCAGCGCATTGGCAATGCCAAAAGCCTGATGAAAAAACTGTTAGCCGGCGGCAGGTGGGATATGGTTTTTAATATTGCCGAAGGCCTTTATGGCGATGGACGCGAATCGCTGGTGCCCGCGTTGCTCGATGCCTATAAAATTCCTTATACTTTCTCAGGGCCGGTTACGCTGGGGGTTTCGTTAAACAAAGCCTTTACCAAACAAATCGTGAGGGATTGTGGCGTAAATACACCGGCATTTCACGTGGTAACGCAAGCTAAAGATATCGAAAATGTAAACCTTCAATTCCCGCTTTTTGCCAAGCCCATATCCGAAGGAACAGGAAAAGGAATCGATAAAACCTCAAAAATCACTACTAAGGAAGAATTAAGCACGGTTTGCCTTAACCTGCTTCAAAAATTTAACCAGCCGGTTTTGGTTGAAGAATATTTGCCAGGCAGGGAATTTACGGTTGGTGTGTTGGGAAGCGGCGATAATGCCAGGGTTCCAGGTGCGATGGAAATCGTTTACAAGCACCCGATCGAAAATATTTACTCCTACGAAAACAAGGAAAACTATGAAGAAATAGTTGAATATTTTGCCGTTTCCGGAGAAATGCTCGATGCCTGCAAAAAAGTAGCATTGGATTCGTGGAGGGCGCTCAACTGCCTTGATGGCGGCAGGGTTGATGTGAAAATTGACCGGAATGGTGAGATGAGTTTTATCGAGGTTAACCCTTTGGCAGGATTAAACCCCGTAACTTCCGACCTCCCCATTTTGTGTGGGCTTAATGGAATTCCTTACCAGGAAATTATTGATGAAATACTAAAATCAGCCATCCAGAGAATTCAATAGGCATAAGTTATTCCACCATGAGCTAATGCATAAATTTTTTAATACACACTACCATGAATGCCAGAATGACTCCAAAAGAGGAATACAATTCAGTTGTCATCCGTGCATCAGTGGCTATTTTTTATTCAGATGAAGAAAAAAGTTGTAATACTCCACAATGAAATATCCAACAATACCGCCGATGAACTGGATGTTTTGGAACAACGGGATTTGGTTGTTGCCGCTTGCAAAAAAATGGGCTTTAGCGTGGAATGTTTAACGGTTGGAAACGACCTAAAAAGAGATGTCGAAAAGGTAAAAGACAGCAAGCCGGATATTGTTTTCAACATTGTTGAATCAACCTGGGGCAAAGGCGAATTGATTTATTTTGCGCCCGCCATTTTAAATGCCTTCAAGCTTCCCTACACCGGCGTTCCGCTTGATGCCTTATTTATTACCACCAATAAAGTATTGGCAAAAAAAATGATGAGATTGTATGATTTGCCTACGGCAGATTTTTATTCGATAGATGAAATCGGGCTTTTAAATCCTGATAAAACCTACATCGTAAAACCTATCTGGGAAGAAGCTTCCGTTGGCATTGATGCGGATTCGGTTTTTAATTTATCCGAAAAAGAAAAAATTAATAAAATTGCCAAATTGCCAGCTTCACAATATTTTATCGAAGAATTCATTTCGGGGCGCGAATTTAATGTGAGCGTTCTCGCCCAAAAAAATGGACCTGAAGTTTTGTATCCCGCCGAAATGATATTTTCATCCTATTATAACGATAAACCGAAAGTTGTAGGCTACAAAGCAAAGTGGGATGAAAAAAGCGAGGAATACCACCAAACCAACCGGGCTTTTGATACCCTTGAGCAAAACCTCCCCTTAAAAAACAAACTCATCGAAATATCCCGGGCATGTTGGAAAACTTTCAACTTACATGGTTATGCCAGGGTTGATTACCGGGTTGATTCCGCTGATAATGTTTATATTTTGGAAATTAACGGGAATCCCTGCATCTCGCCCGACAGTGGCTTTGTGGCCGCCATCGAACATGCAGGTTTTACCCACGAAATAATGGTTGAACGGATTTTGGAAGACTTGAATTAAGATAATGAACTTTAGAGATAAATTAATAGAAAGCGATGTAGCCGCTATTCGGGAAATACTCGATTCGACTGGATTTTTTTATGAACCGGAAATCGAGATTGCCGAAGAGCTTGCCCTCGAAAACCTAAATAATGGTCCTGAAAAAAGCGGCTACATTTTTAATGTTGCTGAAGTTGAAGATCAGCCTGTAGGCTTTACCTGCTATGGTAAAATTCCGGGAACCGCTGACAGTTTCGATCTGTACTGGATTGCTGTCCACGATTCACAACGTGGGAAGGGACTTGGTAAAATACTATTGGAAATGGCAATTGATGACATTGCCCGAATGGAAGGCAAAAACATCTGGATCGAAACTTCATCTCGTGCTATTTACGAGCCCACACGACAGTTTTATCTAAAAACAGGCTGTGAGGTAATTGCTGAACTCCCCGATTTTTATGGAGCAAATGATAACAAGGTTATTTTCCTTAAAAAAACGGGTAATTGTTCTTAAACTCATTTTAATATGTGAATGTCCATAAAGTCGGCATTATTCAATAGCTCCTGGTTTCCGCTTCGCAGCCCGCTTCGCCAGCGAGGCGAATTAACCAGGTGAATAATAAGTTTACAAAAAGACCAACACTGTCATTAACTTAAGCATACGTCATTTTTCACCTCTCAAAAAAGTTATCATCTGATTACACGGATTACACGAATCTTTACCTGCCTACGGCAGGTAAAATCCGATAAATCCGATAAATCCGATGATAAAATTTTTTCTTTTGATAAGAATTGTGTGATATTCCATATTCATTTTTCAGGTATGAAAATCATTAAGTTAATGGCATTATCGGCAGACCCCCCATTCAAATATCAGCTTATCATAATATTTCTCAGAATTTTGAAAACAACTCCACGAAAGTTTATAATTTAGCCCATAATTCGGCTCAAATTTTTGACGAACCAATAAAATCAGATTATGGCAACAGAAAAAAATCTTCAATCCTATCAGTCAGGCCACCTGCAAGTAGCTGACAATCACCAATTGTATTACGAATTGTACGGCAACCCAAAAGGCATTCCCGTTTTATTTCTTCATGGTGGCCCTGGTGCCGGGTTTGGCGACAAAGACAAAGCATTTTTTGATAAGCGAAGGTACAATGTACTTTTCCTCGATCAGCGCGGTAGCTCCCGAAGTATTCCTTTTGGTTCCATCGAAAATAACACCACACAGGATTTGGTTGAGGATGTCAACAAAGTTTTAGATCATTTGGGCTTTGATAAAGTGTATGTTTTTGGTGGTTCGTGGGGCAGCACCCTCGCGCTGGTTTATGCCATCCATCACCCCGGGCGGGTGCTGGGACTTATCTTAAGGGGAATTTGGCTGGCCAACAAATATGCCCTCGACCATTATATTGCGGGAGGGATTAAAGAGTTTTTCCCGGATGTGTGGAATCGTTTTGCAAAGCTGGTAAAACCCGGTGAAAATCCGGTGCAGTATTATTTGAAAAATATGTTGTCGGACGATAAGGAAATCAGTGATAAGTTCGCCTACGAGTGGGCTTATTATGAGATGTCGTTTTACACCATCAATAAAATTTCGGACCCGGCGGAAGCATTGAAAACTTTTTCACATAAATCGCTGGCCATCCTCGAAGCCCATTTCATCGCCAACAACTGTTTTATCCCCGAAGATTTTATCATGCAAAATATTGGTAAAATCAAACACATCAAAACTACGATTGTGCAGGGAAGGTACGATTTTATTTGCCCGCCAGTGCAGGCATTCCGTTTGCATGAAGGATTAGAAAATTCCACATTAAACATTGTAAATTCCGGCCATTCGGCATCCGATCCTGAAACTAAGAAAAGGCTAAAATCGGAATTAAAGCGGATTACAACTTTGTAAGTGGAGTATTTTAATGATGGAAGAAAAATATTTCGAAGGTAAAACCTTCAGCAAAATCGACTATACAAAAAATCAACTTGAAAAAGGTGAATACGAAGATTGTAAATTTATCGACTGCGACTTTTCCAATTCTAACTTTGCAAATATCCGGTTTGTGGATTGCCGGTTTCAGGGCTGCAATCTGAGCATGGTAAATTTGAACGGTACCGCCCTGCGGGAGATCAGCTTTGTGGATTGTAAAATGTTAGGCTTGCGATTTGAAAATTGCAACAAGTTTTTCCTTTCAGTAAATTTTGACCATTGCATGCTCAATCACTCATCATTTTTTCAAACAAAAATTAAAAAGACCACCTTTAAAAATACCCAGCTTCACGAAACCGATTTTACCGAAGCAGACTTAAGCGATGCTGTTTTTGAAAACTGCGATCTCGCATCTGCAACCTTCGATGGCACCAATGTTGAAAATGCAGACTTCCGAAGTGCTTATAATTACATCATCAACCCGGAAAATAACCGCATAAAAAAAGCGAAATTTTCAAGTCATGGACTAGTGGGGTTACTTTTAAAATATGATATCGAAATAGAATGACAGGCAATCAACATATCAGTCAATTTATGCCTGAGCAAATTCATGGCAAGAAAACTAAGGTTTTTGCCTATCCAAGCCCATCCTAACAAAAAATAACAACAGCCTTATTTAGAATTGCCGCATTAAAGCTATACCCTACTTTTGCCGGCTAATGAAATCGACCTGTAAAAATATTACAATAAAGCTTGTTGCCCTGCTACTGGCTGGAGTGATGGGATTGTTAATTGCCAACAAAGCGACTTTCATGCATATCCATAAACTCAGTGATGGAACCATAATAGTACATGCTCACCCTTACGATAAATCACACGATTCAAAACCATACAAATCCCACCAACACACGAAAGCTGAATTTATATTTTTTCAAAATTTAGAAATTCTTTTCCTTGTTGTTTTTTTATCCCTTGCTTTAATTGCACTTGTTAAAAAAGAGAAAGTTTTATTTGAATTAATAACAATTCCCAACTTAAGCTGCATAAATCTTCGGAAAAGCCGGGCACCCCCAATTTCATAACATCAATTTTCGCCTCACAATTTTTTTATTACCTAAAATCCGCAAGGATTTTTATCGGATTAATATAACGTGGTGATCCGGAATCCAAAGCAACACTCATAAGAATCATCTAAAATCCGTTCAATCCGATGATGATAACGAATCCGCCCGCGGATTCATGGTATTACAGATTTTTTAATTACTGTAATTCAACACCATCTGTTGTTGGGCAACTCCAACGACAGGAGGGCTTATTTCGCCAAAAATGAAATTTATTTACTACGAAAAAACATGATTTTATGAAAAAATTACTTTTGATTTTGACAGTATTCTTATTGTCATTTTCACAAATACTTATAGCACAAAAACTGAAAACTGATGCCAATATTTTTGGCCATGTTGTTTGCATCGATTGCGATGAGCATTTATCGTTTGTAACCATCCACGTTAAAGGAACCACAATAGGTACAACAACCGATGAAACCGGCCACTATCAACTTATAAATCTTCCCGAAGGAAAACATACAATTAGGGCAACTTATATGGGGTACAAACCGGGGGAACTTGAAATATCAATTAAAAAAGGGGAGACGAAAGAGGTGAATTTTGAATTGGAAAAAGATGCCCTGGGTCTTGAAGAGGTTGTGATTACCGGCGACAGAAATGCCACCAACCGGACAGAATCGTCAACCATTGTGAATACAATTACACCTAAACTATTTGCTACCACGCAATCGGTAACTTTAAGCGAAAGCCTGAATTTTGCCCCAGGTTTGCGCATGGAAAACAATTGCCAGAATTGCGGTTTTTCCCAAGTTAGGATGAATGGAATGGAAGGCCCCTATTCTCAAATTTTAATAAACAGCCGCCCCATCTTTAGCGGCCTGGCCGGTGTGTATGGTTTGGAGCTCATCCCTTCGAGTATGATTGAACGCGTAGAAGTGATTCGTGGCGGTGGTTCGGCATTATACGGCAGCAACG
>Ga0208900_1001401_pt1 | contig 12883 bp, 13 predicted proteins | sample AntAceMetag02UKK_FD_184763 | JGI IMG/M metagenome (GOLD analysis project Ga0208900, IMG submission 184763) | Saline lake microbial communities from Ace Lake, Antarctica - Antarctic Ace Lake Metagenome 02UKK (SPAdes) (version 2) | ecosystem: Environmental > Aquatic > Non-marine Saline and... | reverse complement strand
TGATCTTCATCAATAAAAAATATGCTAAATTTTGAAGAATTTATAATTTCCTTTACTTGATTCACGCCAAGGTGGCTAAATAAACCTGATTTTTCATTTAACCTGTGGGCTTCGTCAACAATTAAGGCATCGTAAAGATTTGAGTCTAATTTATGAAATGACCCAGAGCCACTAAACATATTTGAAATATGCGATTTTTTAAAAGACCCTGTAAGTTTTGCTTCATAGACTTCGCGAGGAGCTGAGTTGCGAGTGATATATTGAGCCACGAGTTGTTTTTTTGTCAGTTCTACTAACAAATTAATTGCCACTACAGTTTTTCCTGTTCCAGGTCCGCCCTGCACAATGAGTACATTTTTATTTTTTTCTGATGATTCTCGCGCAAGTTTTAATGCAACCTCAAAAACAATTTTTTGATCATCTATCATTACAAACTCATCATTACCAGAAAGCATAGAACTTAATTTGTCGGCAAGATTTTTTGAGGGACGAATCTTGCCATGATCAATCCGATACATGATTTGATTTTTATCACCATACTTTACATGTCCTTTTATAAAATTTCGTAGCTTAAGTGCATCATCTTTCAAAAATAATGGAGCTTGGTCAATATATTCCTTGTAAAAATTATTTGTAATAACATCGTCCTTTTCATAGTTATGAAGATAGGCACAGGGGAAAAGCTTGATTTTTTCTTCTTCCACTGTCTGATTAAAATCCTCCATAAGTCGTTTGTATGACCATGCCTGATATGAAGGATGAGGCGTCTCTTTTTCTCCATGCTGAAAACGTGTAGTTACAATTGCATCTTTTTTTGTTATTCCTGCTTTTTGCCATTGTTTAAGTTCAACAATAATAACAGTATCCTCTTTTTTTCGAGATAATCCTGTAATTATAAAATCTATTCTTTTTGAAGATCGAGGAATATGATATTCGATAGAAATGCCAGAATTGCTAGGAATAGAATCATCATTTAAAACACGATCCATGAACTGCAGAGAATTTGTCCATGAGTTTACTTCAGCAATACCGGTGTTTCTACCTGTTCTGTTTCGATATTTATCAAGAATAATTTGACCAATGTCATTAGTCATGACATCTGATTGGAATTTAGATTTTGTTGCAGAATAAACGATCATAAAATTTCTAAATTAGTAATTGTTGGCTAAAACTAAAATGTTCTGTTTTTGATATGATAATATGGTCTTTAACCATAATTTCTAGAATTTTTCCGGTTTCAACCAAATTTTTTGTTACCGCTCTATCGTCTCCAGAAGGTTCAACAATTCCAGAAGGATGATTGTGTGCAATAATAATACTAGCCGCGTGGAGTGTCACCGCAGGCTCAAACACTTCACGTGGATGAACCAAGCTGGCGCTTAGAGTGCCAATGGAAATAGTTCGTTTTTCAATTAAATGACTATGAGTATCCAAATAAAGAGCTGTGAAATGTTCCTTCTTTTCTCGCCCTAGTACTTTTTGTAAATAATTAACAATTGCATCTAAAGAACGCAGATTTATTTTTTCAGGAATTTGCTCTCTTGCTAAACGTTCTTCAACGGCCTGAAATAACTTTATTCCAAAACCATTGGCAGGACCAATACCTTTAATTCTCTGCAGTTCCTCAATTGTTGCATCTAGCACCCCACGCAATCCTTTGAATTTCTTGATGGCTTCTTTTGCCATTGACTTGCAATCTCTCCTCGGTGTACCTAGCGTCAAAAGCAATTCAACAATCTCATAATCACGAAAACCAACTAAACTAGATTGCAAAAATTGATCACGAAGCCTTTTTCTATGACCAGCACCTCTATGTTCTATTTTTGAGATGCTATTATGACTCATAAATTTGTGTATTTAGTATGTTTTCCTCTAGATTTTTCAACCGGGTATTTCTTGTTGTTTGAATCTATTTTCTTATCTAATGCATCAATGATGTCAATATCCAAATCATGACTCATGAGAAGCACCCAATATAGTACGTCGGCTAACTCTTCTCCAATTTCATTTTTATGAGATTTTGTGTACTTGTTTATTTCCTCAGTGTTTTTCCATTGAAAATGCTCCATGACTTCTGTGGATTCAAGGACTAAAGATAATGCAACATCCTTGGGGTTATGAAATTGTCCCCAATCACGTGCATTGCGAAACGAAATTATTCTTTTTGTTAAGTCAGTTAATGATTTCATAATATAGTTTTACTAATTGGTACTATAATCGTTTTTGTAGTAGAGCGGAGAAAACATCCTTGAGTTGAGAAAAAGCCAGTGTTATCTATTTTTCTCATAATAAAATACCATCCTATCTAAATACCAAAGCTTAAATACACTTGATAGTATTGTAGAAAAAACTGTTATCTCCAAAAGGTTATTGTTTTCTCGCCCTCCAACTTTACCAAATTACCCATTAACATACAAATACAACACAAACTAAACACCTCAATCGCCAAGTGAGTTGTTTAAACCCACGTCAACACTATCTTTGTGGGCACTTAGTGCCCACATTTTCCATATATTATAGAATCAATACCCAGTCTTTCTCTTCATCCCTCCAACATATGTCTTTTACTCCAATATTGCATTGCGAAAATAAAAAAAATGACTTTTGTCATTTTTTTTGTATCGCATCTATTTTGCTAATTCGTCTTTGTCGGTATAATTATTTTCTTTCTAATCTCTTTATGTTCGGATTGCCAAGCAATGACTTTATTTGATGTATAGCAATTTCATTTAGCTTCAAAAGTCTTTTGCCCTGTGAAAGTCCAGCGCGAATATATTCGGCATTTAAATTTTCAAGATTTGCCAAAACTACAAGTTGTGACACGTCAGCATAATCTCGAATATTGCCACTTTTATTTTTATTCTTATTTTTCCACTCTTTGGCTGTTATGCCAAAAAGGGCCTTATTTAGCACATCAGCCTCATTAGCATAAGTAATTTTTTCGTCTTTTTTTGATAATTTTTGTGGTAAAACAATATTTTCCTTAATTGCATCTGTGTGAATCTTATAATTAATCTTCGTCAGCATTCTTTTTGCATTCCATCCTAGTAGAAGTCTTTTATTCTCTTCTATTTTTAACCTTTGGAATTCTTTAATCAAATATAACTTGAACTCTGCAGATATCCATGAAGCAAATTCAAAGGCAATATCCTTGTGCGCAAATGTTCCTCCACCACGTCCAGATTTTGAAACAATTCCAATAGCAGCAACTGACTTTATCCACCTTTTAGGAGTAAGTGAAAAACTATTAGATCCGGCTTCATTTTTAAACCCATCGAATTCGATGGGTTTAAATTTTGGATTGTTTATGCGCTCCCAGATTCCTAAAAATTCAATTGTATCTTTAGTACGCATCCAGTTTTGAATGATATAATCTGTTCTTTTTAAATCCTTGTATCGAGCAATATCTGTAAGTGATATAAAATCACTTTCCCTTTTTTGAAATGTATAAATCTCAATTCCCTGTGTATTAATCTTTTTCATAATTTAAAAATCAATAAGCTATTTTACCTTTCAACTTTACCAAATTACCCATTAACATACAAATACAACACAAACTAAACACCTCAATCGCCAAGTGAGTTGTTTAAACCCACGTCAACACTATCTTTGTGGGCACTAAGTGCCCACATTTTTTAAAAACCTAAAATTCTTAGGTAAATCAAAAAAGAACGACTAGTAAGTCGTTGTTTTGTTGTATTTTTATTCTGCACTCGGGTCGTCTATTTCTCACAGGCAATTAGGTCACACTGATAAAAAATTTTAAATGCGGAGAGAGAGGGCTACCCAAAGTGGCATTGCTGTTTGTGCTCAATGACTTTGTTCTTGAACAAACAGGGAAGATTCTTCTCATCCCTTTTGTCTATTTATGCGGAGAGATATTTTCTAGACAAAACGGTGGGAGCGGGATTCGAACCCACGAGTCGATTTCTCGACTACACGCTTTCCAAGCGTGCGCATTCAGCCACTCTGCCACCCCACCGTTTTGGTTAGAAATTACTGAGTAAAATATCTGCTCAATCGTTTTTTTATGTCTTTTCTTCCATCACTACTTTTCAGAAAGCGCTCCCGCGCTTGAGTATCTTTCTCATTATTTAGAAGATTTAAGACTTAATTTTAAACGGGTGCTTGTTGACTTCTTTCAGGATTCTAAGCGTCGCGTGTATTGAAAGATTATCGCTCGGTAAGAGAACTAAACGATCGCCCAGTTGATTTAATAAAGGGCTTAAAAATTCATCGGCCCATGACGGTGACAATGTTAATACTCCGGAAAAATCTATTTCCAGCTCATCGCTTGAAGACAACTTTCGTAAAGTTGATTGCAACGCCTTAAAGGCCTCACCGCCCAATTCTCGCGATATTAATGTTTTGCCAAATTTTTCCAGTTGTAATTTCATATATATTTTTAGATTATATTAAAACTCTATTTTTGCTAAGCAACCCCGTACAATATGTTGACCACGTGTAACCTGAAAAACTTTATCAGAACCCTGCATACGTACTTCAGCATCACCGCTGGTAAAAAATAAATTGATCGGCTGTTCTGTAACAACCTCGCGTACAAGCTTAAGTCCGTTACCGCGCCTTTCCGGCGCCCGCCCTGAAATAAATTCAGTAAATGCAACTTCTACAGCCGATACATGATTTGAAAGCTCTGGTCGAACCTGCCGCAATGTTTCTAAAATACCCAATCCTCGATCAGCCAACACAATAACTCTTTTCGTAAGATCATAGCCAAAAAATATTCCCATTGTATCTGGCCATTTTCCCAAATTATGGGCAAACGAATTATCGCCAATTTCTCCAGCAACCAAAACAATCAAAGAATACAACTTTTCGTATCCTGGTTTTTGTATGAGTGCCATTTGCATTTTTGTCAGTCTTGCATTGAAAATCGAACTAGTAGTGCAATGAAAATTACCTGGAAACTCAACATTACCTTGAATCCATTCAGAGGCAAACTTAAGGAGATCGCTCGCAAAAATTTCTAAATCTTTTTCACGATAATAACGATGTGTGCCGCCATCTTTGTTGATCGCAACCAATTTACCACTTTCGTCCCAACGACGGAGTGTATTCAAAGAAACCCCGAGATACTCGGCAGCTTGACCAATTGTCAATAATTGTTCTTCTTTATTTAAATCCATGTGTCATTATACTATCATATTATCTAAAACTATACAAGTATCACTCAAAGCTACCCATAAATATAGCGATCTACTCATTTAATCCTTTAAAATACACACTTAAGGTTAACCTCTTACCTTAATAAACTGAAAAATTCAGTTTCTGTAATAATAATGTGACTCCTTGTCTCATTAGTATGAATTTTGTAGTTTATTTTTGTTAGAATACATTTCGCATCCCAACCGAGCAGTACTCTTTTATTATCATCTTTCTTGAGTCTTTGGAATTCTTTGATTCATAGTAACTTAAAACTTTTACGATGGATTTTACATGATCCGTATTTTTTGATCATTTCTCTATGTAATTTTGTTCCATATCCTTTGTGTTGTTCAAATTTGTATTCAGGGTATTTCTTTGCTAAGCGTCGCATAATGTCGTCTCTAGCCTCTTTTGCTACAATTGACGCTGCTGCTATGACAATGGACTGATCGTCACCGTGGATAATTGCTTTCTGGTCAATATTTAACCCTCTTATAGTATCACGTCCATCAATAAGTACAAATGCAGGCTTATTCTTAAGTTTTTCAATACTTCTTTTCATTGAAAGAAGTGTTGCTTGGCGAATATTTATCCTATCAATCACCCTTTCTGAAACCCGTGAAATTTTCACCTCTACTGCTTCTTTCAAAATAATCTCCAGCAGTGATCTTCTCTGCTTTTGAGAGAGTTTCTTTGAATCTTTGATGTCAAATTTTAACCACTTATTTAAAGACTTCTTTTCAAAAACGACAACAGCAGAAACAACGGGTCCTGCTAGTGGTCCCCTGCCCGCTTCATCAACACCAGCGATATATTTACATCCTTTTTTGAAAAGTTTTCTTTCTTCTTTTAGGTTAGGCATTCTAGATTCTTAATTTCAATTCATGTTTTACGATTCAATCTCCTGATTCCTTAGCCTCGCTATTCTCTCTGATGCAGGTGGATGAGTTGAGAACATTTTAGATAGAATTCCCTTCTTTTGCTTTCCTCTGAGCGGATTTGAAATGTATAGATGGGCAGTAGCATTTTTTGCTGTTTTCATGGGACTTGGATCAGCTGCAATTTTCTCAAGCGCGCTTGCTAAGCCTTCTGGATAGCGCGTTATAAGTGCACCGGTTGCATCGGCCAAATATTCTCTTTTTCTTGAGACAGCCATCTTAATCATCATTGCCGCAATTGGTGCGAGGATAGCTGCTGCGATGGCAATTACCATCACAAGACCTTGTGCTTGGGAATTGTTATTTGAAGAGCGACTTCTGTTTCCATAAATACGGCTTCTTAGAAATATATCAGAGGCCAAGGCAATCGTACCAGCAAGAACCACAGCAATTGTCATCACAAGCATGTCTTTGTTGCCAATGTGTGAAAGCTCATGCGCTAAGACGCCTTCGAGCTCTGATCTGTCTAATTTTTCAAGTAATCCTGTTGTGACTGCCACGACAGCGTGTTTTTCGTTTCTTCCTGTTGCAAAAGCATTCGGTTGAGCTTCTTGAATGAGATAGAGTTTTGGCATAGGAAGACCCGCTGTGATTGAAAGATTCTCTAAAACCCTATAAAGCTCTTTATTCTCATCAAACTTAACTTCTTTCGCGTGAGTTAGCTTAGTGACGATTTTATCTGACCACCAATAGCTTGAAAAAGCCGTAATTACACTAAAAACAGCTGCGAAATAAAGAATACCCGGATTCTTATACACCAAACTGAAAATATAACCAACACCAATAATTAGTATAAGAAAAACAAACATCAATAAAAATGTTTTGCGTGTATTTGACGCTTTGTGTGTATAAAGATTCATTTTAGTTTAAATTTCTATTTTAGCCCAAGGGCTTTTTTTGTTCTCAAACAGTGTTTTTTCCAGCTTTTTAACAATATCTGGATAGTTTCTAATTTTATCTGACTCATTTATACATACTGCTCTTGCGTTTTCTAGATCGTTCATTCTTAAATAAGTAACAATAGTACGAACACAACTAACTCCTTGTTCGTCATTTTCTTGTGACTGAAGTTGTTCTAGCGCATCCGCCTCCTCAGCGAAGCGATCGATAGGCAGGATTTCTGGATTTCTCATAAGCTAGAATTTCACTTTTGGATTTTCGGCTTCTTTTTCATTTGCTAATTCAAATAATTCTTTCTTTTCGAATTTAAAGATATTAGCGATAATATTAGATGGAAAGGTCTGAACAGCGATGTTTAAGTCTCTAACATTAGTATTGTAGAATCTTCTTGATGCCTGAACCTTGTTTTCTGTATCTGATAGTTCTCTCTGAAGTTCTAGAAAATTAGTACTTGATTTTAGGTCTGGATAATTCTCAGATACTGCGAAAAGTGTTTTTAGGGTGCCAGAGAGAGCATTCTCTTTTTCAAGCGTATTTTTTGTTCCTTTAGCGCTCATGGCAGCTGTTCTAGCCTTGGTAACATTTTCCAAAACTTCTTTTTCTTGCTTTGCGTAACCCTTAACAGTTTCTATTAAATTAGGTATTAAATCATACCTTCTTTTTAATTGAACCCTGATGTCTGACCAAGCCTCATTTGCCCGCACCCTAAGCTTAACAAGCTTATTGTAAAAGAAGGCAACAAATACAACTGGTATGATGATAATTATCAATATTAACGACCACATAGTTTTAATAGATAACGAGTTAATGAGTTGACGAGCAAACGAGTAGCTTGGAAACGACTTACCCCAATACTCGTTAACTTAATTTCCTCGTATCCTGGTTACTAGATATAAATTCTCGGTATTAACGGGTTAATCCGAGATATAATTTCATAATTAATAGTTCCTAATTTCTGAGCAATCTCTTCAACTGTAACTTCTTCACTTCCTTGTTTGCCAATTAAAATAACCTCATCATCGACTTTTATATTTTCAATGTGCCCAACATCAATCATACACATATTCATACAGATCCTTCCCATAACCTTACATCTTTTTCCATCAACTAAAACGCGTCCAATTCCTGAAAGTCCTCTATCGTATCCATCCCAATAACCAACAGGAATAACTGCTATTCGTGTGTCAGATTCTGTTTTTTCAGTTAAACCGTAACCAATAGAAGTTCCTGCTTTTGCTTCTTTTATTTGAGCAATTCGTGTTTTCCAGCTAAGGGCTGGCAAAAGATTGATATCTTTTTCAGTATTTTTGGTTGAAACAATTGTTTGTGGCGATGACCAATAACCATACATGCTGAGTCCCACCCTAACCAAGTTAAAATGAGTTTCAGGGTACAGAATAGTAGCGGCGCTACAAGCGGTATGCGCTAGTGGGTCAAATTTCTCTTCTTTGATTATCTCAATCGCTTCTTTGAATTTTCTAAGTTGCTCCATCGCAAAACTGCGATCAGTTGTGTCTTCAATGTTCGCAAAATGAGTATAAACGCCTTCAATGTCTATACTTGGATGTTTCTTTATTATTTCTAAAATTTCTGGTAAATCTTTTAGATAAAGCCCTTGCCTCATTGTACCAGTTTCGACTTTAAGGTGTATTTTGACCGGAATATCAAGATCGCCCAAAGCGTCAATAGTCTCCTTGTTGTAGGCAACAAAACTAAAATCATTATTAGCTGCCTCATGAAGCCTAGCCTCTATAATGTGACCTAAAATTAAAATTGGAAGATTGATATTAGATTTCTTTAATTCTAGGGCTTCGTTTAGGCTATCAACACCAAGCCATTTGACTCCAGATTCTTTGGCAAGTTTTGCAATTTCAATTAAGCCATGTCCATAGGCATTTGATTTGATTACGGCCATAATTGCAATATTCTTATTCAGAATACCTTCAATCTGTTTAATATTGCTTTCTATGTTATCTGATTTTATTTCGACCCATGTACGGTGTTGCATAATTTGAAATCTTAATCTTTTAATTTTTCAAAAAGTATTTTTTGGACCATTTGAGGATTAGCCTGACCTTTAGTTTCTTTCATGGCTTGCCCAATTAAAAACTGGACAGCATTGGCTTGCCCTGAATTGTAGTCTTTAACAACATCAGGATTATTGTCTATTATTTTTTCAACGATTCCCTCTAACTCTGATGAGTCACTCATCTGAATTAACCCTTCTGACTCAGCGATATCTGATGGATCGCCAGCCGTTTTAAACATGATTTTCAAAATCTTTTGTGCAGCTGACGAATTTATTTCTGATTCATAAATCATTTTGACAAGTTCAGCAAAGTTTTCTGCTGTTATTTTCTCAATAATGCTCTCGTCTTCAGACTTTTTAGTGAGCTTTTGAAGTTCTGTGACTAGATAATTAGCCGCTAACTTATAAAGCTTTTTCTTATCAGGAGTATCAACTTTTTCTTTTCGTTCTTCAACCTTCACCCACTCTTGGAGTTCAGAGGCAACTTTTTCAAAATATTCTCCTAAATCTTTATTTTTAACAAGAACTTCAACTTGGTCTTTTGGGAGGCTATATTCTTCAGCTAACCTTTCTCTTTTTGCATTTGGAAGTTCTGGCATGGTTCTTTTAATGTCTGACAAATAAATTCCTCCTTCTTGTATTCGTTTTAAGTCGTCAGGATCGTCATCGTGAATAATGTCGAATGGAGGCAAATCTGGTTCTGGAAAATATCGATAGTCATGGGATTCTTCTTTTTTTCTCTGAGAAACAGTTTTTTCCTTGCTCTCGTCCCATCCTCTCGTCTCTTGAATAATTTCTTCCCCTTTATTCAAAAGCTTCGTTTGTCTTTCTATCTCATAGTTGACAGATCGCTCAACTGCCTTAAAGGAGTTAAGGTTTTTTATTTCAACTTTTGTGCCAAATTTTTCAGTATCCGAAATACTAATATTAACTTCACAACGCATTTCTCCTTTTTCCATGTTAGCCAAAGAGACTTTGAGGTATCTCAATATGAGTCTAAGTTCTTCACAAAATGCTTTTGCTTCTTTACCTGTCTTGATATCAGGCTCACTTACAAGCTCCATAAGAGGGCGACCAGCACGATTAAAATCAACTAAGCTATCATCGGTCCCCTTCGGGTGAGATAATTTGCCCGTATCTTCTTCTAGGTGAATTCTAGTAATACCGATATTTCTGCCGTTGATATCGAGTTTACCAGGACCACAAAGCGGATCTTTGTATTGGGTAATTTGATAGCCCTTAGGAAGGTCAGGATAAAAATAATTTTTTCTATCAAAATATGAATATTTAGCAATATTACATTCAAGGGCAAGACCAACTTTTAAGACCTTTTTAACTGCGTCTTCGTTAATAGTTGGGAGTGTCCCTGGATGTGCCAGGCAAATAGGGCAAATATCTGTATTTGGCTTCTTTTCATCAGGATTATTCCTGCAATCACAAAACATTTTAGTTTTTGTTTTGAGTTCAACATGAACTTCCATACCAATTGTGGGTTTAAATTTACGCATTTATTTTTAAATATTTTTAAAACAACAGATACTGGATACTAAATATTGTATACCAATCTAATAATATCACAAAAAATAACTAAAAAAAGCCTTATAATGACTGTTTGACCATTTTGAAAATTAGCGCAATTTGTGTACTTAAAATAACTAAAAATAAGTCTTGTAATAATTATTTTAATATTTCAAAGACTAATACAGTCTGTTTATTTAAACAACTCACTCAATATGAGTTGTTAATTCAAAGTGATATTTATTCATTTTTTATCACAAAACAAGAGTACTACATATATGTTTTTATAAAATTAAAAATAGCCATAAAATGGCTATCTAAAATTTGATTACATTCTTCTTTTTAGTTTATACTACTCGTACCTTAATGCATCAACAGGGCTTAGTCTAGCAGCTTTTCTTGCAGGTAAATAGCCCGAAACCATACCAACGGCAATTGCAAAAACTATAGTATAAATAATCATACCTGGAGATACATATGCTTCGATTGCTAATGATCCATAAGAGTTTAGGGCTAGAGCAGAAAGTTTGGCTGCGCCAACTCCCAAAATCATACCCCCAATGCCACCAATCAATCCCATTACACCAGCCTCAATAAGAAAGATTTTAGAAATATCAGTTGTTTTGGCTCCAACGGCTTTCATGATACCAATCTCTTTAGTTCTCTCTCTCACGGAGGTGTACATAGTATTCATAATGCCAATAGCACCAATTAAAATAGCAAAACCGGCAATTGCAAAAACAACTCCCTGAATTGTTCCGAGAACATTTCCTGCGGTTTCCATAGCCTTTTCACTGTTGATGACACTGAATGACGGAGAATCACTGCCTCTTTGACGCTTTCCAGTTTCTTCTAAATTAGTTTTGATTCTGTCAGACACAATTTTTTGGTCATAGCCATCTTTTATAATAGCAACAACCATTGGAGCATCTTTTCTCTCTCCCGTGATCTGTCTAAACAAATCAAGATCAAGAGCAACCATACTATCATCTTGCTTATTTCCAACTGCTCGTGCTATGCCAACGACTTTGAATTTGGTTCCTGCAATATATGCTTCGTCACCGATTTTAATACCTGGAAAGACTTCTTTAACTACTACTGGTCCGATCAAAAGTTCTCGTTTGTTTTTTTCTGGAAAACGTCCTTGAGCTACCTTAATTCCAAATTTTGTTTCAAGATAGAATATGCTTTCGGTATCCAGAGGAAGTCCATAGAAGATAATAGTTTTTTTATCTCCATTATACCTCATCGTTTCTCCTTTCCAGTTATAAGCGATAACCTTTTCTACACCGTTAGTTTTTTCTATTGTTTTAATATTTTCTTCTGAAATCTTCATGTTACCAATCATCGTATTCATTAAGTTGTCTGAGTCCCCTGGTGTTATCATGACTGTATCAGATCCCATCATTTTCATTTGATTCATTACTACTTGTTTCATCCCCTCTGACAAAGAAAGAAGAGCAATAATCATAAACACTCCAATGACAAACCCAAAAATAGTAAGCCAGCTTCTAAGCGAGCGACTTTTTAGGTTTCTGATAGCAATTTTGAAGAAATCTTTTTTCATTAATTTAATCTAAATAACAAGACCGTCTTTTAGGCTAACAGTTCTTTCTCCGTAAGCCGCAACGTCTTCGTCATGGGTAATAATAATAATTGTCTTTTTTTCTTTTTCATGAAGATCCTTAAAGACTTTCATAATTTTATCTCCTGTTACAGAGTCTAGGTTTCCTGTTGGTTCATCTGCCAAAACAACATCTGGATCGTTGGCCAGAGATCTTGCAATAGCAACTCTTTGTTGTTCTCCTCCTGACATTTCTGCTGGCTTGTGAGTTATTCTGTCTTCTAAACCCACTAAAGAAAGAAGCACCTTAGATCTTCTCTGTCTTTCGAGGTAGGGAGTATTCAAGAAAGCCATTGGCAGCATTACGTTTTCTAGGGCAGTTAGGTTTTGCATAATATTAAATTGTTGAAAGACAAAACCAATTTTACGTCCACGAATTTGAGCAAGTTCATTTTCTGTCAATGTAGAAATGTCATGTTGACTTAGAAAAACATGTCCATCTGTTGGTATATCTAGGCATCCGACTAGATGGAGTAGGGTTGATTTTCCAGAACCTGAACGACCAATAATAGTAACGAATTCTGCTGGATAAATTTTAAGATTAGCCCCTCTAAGTGCATGAACAGGAACTTTATCTGGATTATATGTCTTCCAAGCGTCTCTAAGTTCGATAATTGGCTTTTGTTTTTCTTTATTCATGTGTACCAAAAAGACAATTAGAACGTAGTGAGATAATTGGCTTTTGTTTTTCTTTATTCATGTGTACCA
>Ga0208900_1001399_pt1 | contig 12888 bp, 8 predicted proteins | sample AntAceMetag02UKK_FD_184763 | JGI IMG/M metagenome (GOLD analysis project Ga0208900, IMG submission 184763) | Saline lake microbial communities from Ace Lake, Antarctica - Antarctic Ace Lake Metagenome 02UKK (SPAdes) (version 2) | ecosystem: Environmental > Aquatic > Non-marine Saline and Alkaline... | reverse complement strand
TGCTAATGGCGGCAGTGGTTTTAGTTATGGAGTGGTTTATCCTATTTCTGATGACTCCGATGCAACAGGCAACTTCAGGACCACTTTTTTTGATGCCGATTACCTCGATGGAGACATCCCAACTGCAGCTACCAACATTACCGGTATTTGTAATTCAACAACTTCAGGTGAATACATCACCAGCCGCTCCTCCGCAGACCTTGAACCCACTGTACCAACCATTGTTGTTACTTCACCCAATGGCTATGAACAGTGGAACCAGGGAAGTACACAGGATATTACATGGACGAATATGGAGTTTACAGGCAATGTGAATATTTTTTTATCAAAAGGCCTATTTGGGACTAGTACACTAATTGCCAGCAATATTGTTAATACTCAAACCTGGGCATGGACTATCCCTGATGACCAGACTTTGGGCGGGGATTATAAAATCAAAGTTGCTGGTGTCAATACCGGCGATCCATTTGATATAAGTAATGAAGATTTTGCTATTGTTCAAGGTGTCCTGATCCCGGATATCGTGATCAACGAGATCATGTACAACTCACCTGGTGACGACAATGAATGGATGGAGATTTATAACCTCGGCTCCGAAACTGTTGACCTTGAAGGATACTATATAATGGATAGTGATGATGCCCACACCCCGGTTGTTTTCCCGGCAGGCTATTCAATTGCGCCAGAACAATATTTTACCATTTCTCTTCAGCTATTGAACCCACCATTGCCATTTGAGCCCGATTTTGTTGGAGGTGCCACATGGGCATTAAGTAACGGAGGCGACAATCTCAGGTTTTTCCATTGGTCAGGTCAATTGGTGGATAGCGTATCGTATAAAGATAAAGCCCCATGGCCTACTGCTCCCGATGGTGATGGGCCCACACTTTCGCTGCTTTCCCCTGAACTCGACAATGACCTGGGCGGAAACTGGGCTGCCAGTTTGCAGGATGATGGTACACCGGGAGCTGTAAACTTTACTAACGATCCTATAACTGTAACTGCACCGAATGGTGGTGAGGAAATCCAACAGGGAACTACCTTTAATGTTACATGGTCATCTGCCAATTATACCGGAACAGTTGCAATCGAGATTGTTGACGGCGAATCTACTTTATTGGGAAATGCTGATGTTGCTGTTGGAGAATTTGCCTGGGACGTTACACAAGATCTGGGCACCAATTATAAAATCAGGGTTTCTGATCAGGCAACTGGTGATCCATGGGATGAAAGTGATGCTGTGTTCTCGATTGTTGAACCGGCTGAATTACCAAAGGTTGTCATCAACGAGATAATGTACAACCCACCGGAATCTAACGCGGATACACTTGAATACATCGAATTGTACAACAATGATATCGTAAGCGTGAATCTTGAGAATTGGTACTTTGATGAGGGAGTAGTTTATGTATTCCCTGATGTTGAAATTGCTCCTGGTGAATACCTGGTTGTCGCAGCCGATTCCCTTGCAGTTGCAAATTTCTTTGGAATTGAACCTCTTGAATGGACAAGTGGCGCATTGGGCAATGATGGTGAGGATATCGATCTGAGAAATGCCGCAGGGGATATAATTGACTACGTTGACTATGATGATGCCAACGGCTGGAACAAGGCTGCTGATGGTTATGGCCCATCGCTTACTTTGATAGATCCATCACTTAATAATGATCTGCCTGAGAGCTGGTACGTCGAAACATTCTTTGCCGGATACAATGCAGATATGAGCGCTATTTACGGGACACCAGGATCACTTAACAATCCCGGGCTGGCACAAGGTATTTATCTTGGCTGGGGCTGGGGAGGTGTTTCATCCTACACTGTTGCTGCTGACCCAACACTGGAAACAGTAATTGATGAAGTTGCTGCAGATGTGTTTATGATGCAACACTTCAGTGATCTTTATTTGCCCTCCTATGGCATAAATACTATCGTTAACTGGAACAACGATTTGGGATACCAGGTGAAAATGGACAACGCAAGATATCTGGTTATTTATGGTGATATTGTTACCGATAAATCTGTTGACCTTACCGCAGGATGGAATATCTTGCCAGTACTTAGTGAATGTGCAGTTGACGTTGAAAGTCTGTTTGATGGTGTTGCCGAAGTAATCTTTGTAAAAGATTTGAGCAGCAACCTGATGTACTGGACCGAAGGCGGGATTACAACACTCGATTACCTCTTGCCAGGACATGCCTACTTCATTAAAGTAAGTGCCGGTATTACAGTTAGCTTCCCCGATTGTGTGGCTAAGGCAATTCCTGCCGGAGTACAAAAGCAAAGCAATCCAACTTCCTGGAATGATGTTGTCCCCACAAGTAATTCTCACGCTGTAGGTTTTGCTGCTTCGGCACTGGATATACTGCAGGATGGTGACGTAATAGGTGCTTTTACAGCCAATGATGTTTGTGCAGGAATGGCAATAGTTGGATCAAACAATGCATCTATGCTAGTTTGGGGCGACGATGTTTATACTGTTAAACAGGATGGGTATGTTGAAAACGAAAGCTTGAACTTTGTGGTTTACAGGCCGTCAACCGGAGAGCAGTTTGAGGTGGAGGCCATTTACGACCAAAGCTTTGGCGATGCTGGACAATATGCCATCAACGGGATTTCGTTTGTTACCGACCTTAAAGCCGGGTCAACAGGCTTTGGTGATTACAGCGAAGTTTCTGTCAGTATTTATCCAAATCCTGCCAAAGAAACATTGAACATAGTATTGAGTGATTTCAGGGCTTCAAGTATCGAAATTTATTCGTCGCTGGGGCAAATGGTTTATACCGGTGAAATTGCCGGTGAGCAATCACAAATCAATGTCAATACCTTGCAAAAAGGGTTCTATTTCCTGAAGGTTTATGACAATACCACAGGAAAACAGGAAACCCTGAGTTTTATAAAAGAATAGAATGTTTAAAAAAAGTTGTCTTGTAATATCCATTGTTGTACATTTGGGCATTGCAAGGCAGCTTTTATTATTTTGTTTTTTATTATGATAAATGCCGTCGTAGATTCAAAGTGGCATTATGAATAAGATGAAATAATGGCGTATTTTGAATCACATACGGTATTACTCATTCACAACAGACCAATTATTAAAAGCCAAACGCAAAACGCAAAACACCAAACGCCAAACACACTAACATTTGAACCATTTTTCATTTATTAACATAAAATTTAAGCTTATGAAAAAATTTACCATTTTTCTTTTTGTAATGATGTTCTCAGGTTTCGTAGTACAAAGCTATGGGATTTCAGTACCAGTAACCTTCCAGGTTGACATGTCCAATCAGTTTGTATCCCCCGATGGCGTGCATATCGCCGGAATGTTTGATGATTGGTGGAACCCAGCAGGATATGACTTAACTGATGAAGGTGGTGGCATTTATGCCATTACACTTAATTTATCAGCAGGTGGGAATTATGAATATAAATTTATTAACGGAAACGACTGGCCTTATGCCGAAAGTGTTCCTGGTGAATGTGCGCAAAATACCAACCGTTTTATCGATGTTAGCGGAGCCGTCACACTCGATCCTGTTTGTTTTGGCACTTGCGGTGCCTGCGAACCAGCATCAATGGTTACCTTTACAGTAAACATGGCGAATAAAGATGTTACCAACGGAGTATTTATTGCCGGCAGTTTCCAGGGATGGAACCCGGGGGCAACCCCAATGACCTTGATGGAAGATGCTTATTATAGCGTTACAGTAATAATTCCCGTAGGCCAGACAGTTGAATACAAATTTGTAAACAATGGCGATGACTGGGAAAATGTTCCGGGATGTTGCAACCAAAACAATAACCGTTACTTTACTGTTCCTGATGAGGATGTAAGCCTTGATGCAGTTTGTTTTGGCTCTTGCTACGATTGCATGGAAGGAATGGTTGACATTACCCTCCAGGTTGACATGAACAGTGAAGAAATTTCTTTGGATGGGGTGCATATTGCTGGTTCTTTCCAGGGATGGGATTTCGCTGGCACACTAATGACCGATGCCGGAAATGGCATTTATTATCATACAATAAGTGTTGATGCTGGTTCCTGTGTAGAGTATAAATTTGTTAATGGAAACGACTGGCCTTTTGCCGAAACTGTTCCTGATGAATGTTCGCTTTATGGCAATCGTATTTTGGAACCCTTTACCAGCCAGATACTCGACCCGGTTTGTTTTGGCAGTTGCGGAGCTTGTGAAGGTGGTACATCCGATTTGTTAATTTCTGAATATGCCGAAGGCGGATCGAACAACAAGTACATAGAGCTGTTTAATGGAACTGGTTCTGACCTTGATCTTTCAATTTATTCTGTAAAATTAGCTAGCAACGGCGGAGCCTGGGGTAACTCTTTACAGCTTGAAGGTGTTCTGGCTAATGGTGATGTTTATGTTATTGCTAATTCAGGTTCGGTTCAGTATATTAAGGATCGGGCAGACATTTATAGTTCAGTCACCTATTTTAATGGCAACGATGCCCTGGCATTGTTTAATGATGATGTGGTAATTGATGTATTTGGCGTACTTGGTGAAAGTACCTATTGGCCTGTTGCCGGGGTTTCCAGTGGCGGTAAAGATCACACATTGGTAAGAAAAGAAAATGTTTGTAGCCCGAATGCCGACTGGGCAAGTTCGGCAGGTACAGATGCCAGTGATTCTGAATGGATTGTTCTTGGTAAAGATGATTTTACCAATCTGGGTTTCCATGTGGCAAGTTGTGGCGGGGCCGCCTCTGTTGAAATGCCTGCATTCTCGATGCCCGGGGGCCTATTTTTGGATCCATTTGATGTCGAGATCACCTGTGCCACTCCTGATGCTGTAATTTATTACACTACAGACGGATTAGATCCTGACTTTAATTCAACAGAATATTTAGGATTAATTAACATTGCAGGTACAACTACGGTTAAAGCCATTGCTTATGCCCCGGGTTTTGCTGCCAGTCCCATTGCTGAAGCTACCTATCAGTTCCCAATTGAAGTTGAAAACCTTGCCGAGCTGCGTGCTTTATGGGAAACCAATCCTTCTTCAGATTATTATAAGGTAATGGGTGAAGTACTTATGACTTATCAGCGGTCCAATGGTCAAAATTACATTCAGGATGAAACCGCAGGAATTATGTTATATGATGACTTAGGTGTTATTACCACGAGCTATGCTGTTGGTGATGGAATTACAGGCATAATCGGAACATTGGAAGATTATCATAGTATGTTAGAGCTCATTCCGGCTTTTGATCCGGGGCCAGCTTCATCAAGCGGAAACGAAATTGTACCCAAACTTATCAGTTTGAATGAAATGGTTTCAAACTTTGAAGCCTATGAAGGCATGTTAGTTGAAATCCCAGAGGTTGTATTTGCCGATGCCGGAGGGACTTTTGCGCTGTATGGAAAATACGATATCAGCGACGATGCCAAAGCTACAGGCGTTTTCCAGGCTTCTTTTTCGGAAGCAGATTATATGGGCGAAGCCATTCCCGATGGCCTTTTATCAATCGTTGGCCTTTGTAATTCCTATAATGATAACTTCCTTACAGCCCGCGACATGAATGATTTTATTTATACCTATTACACTGGCTGGACAGGGATTTCAAGCAACGTTATACCCGAAGGTTCCGCTGCAATGGAAGATGTTTTGGCTGATATTACCGAAGACATGGTAATTCTTATAGGTAATGAAGGTATCTTCTGGCCTGGTCAGGCTTTGAATACCATTGGTGATTGGGATACTTACAAAGGTTACAAGATAAAATTTGGTAATGAAGTTACTTTTGAATTTGAAGGCCTGGCCCTTGAGGACATGATCGTTGCTTTAGGACCCGGGGTAGGCTATCTTCCTGTGTTGAGCGAAGAAGCTGTTTCAGTTGAGGAGATGATCGTACCACTTGGCGATGCCATCGAATTCTTGTATGATATCCATTTGGGTTTGATTTACTGGCCCGAAGGTGGGATTTTACCAAACACATCACCGGTATCACTCGACATGCTTTATCCGGGATTTGCTTACCTGATACGTGTTAATAGTGCTGTTGAAGTTGATTTTGATCTAAATTTGCCAAAGGCAAATACTCCATTGCCAATTATTGCTAACGATTACAAAACACCATGGAACAAGGTGGTACGTACAGGTAGTCAGCATATCATTTCAATAATGGGAACTGATATGTTTGAAAGTGGTGATATAATCGCTGTGCTCAATGCTGATGGATATTGTACCGGTATGTCGATGTACATGGGTGGTGAATCAGTATTGCCATTGGTTGTGTTTGCCGATGATCAAACTACCGATGTGCTTGATGGGATGAATGGAGGTGAACCGATGACAATGAAGATTTTCCGCAATGGTGGAATCATTGATGTTAGCCCTGTTTATAACACAAACTTCGAGAGCCATGATGGGTTATTTGCCCAAAACGGCCTTTCGGTTATCAGCGACCTGAAACTTGGTGTAACAGGAATTAGTGAACAAAATGCTGCTTACAGTATTTATCCAAATCCCGGCAACGGACTGTTCAACATCCAAATTGATGGCCAATACAATATTATGGTAAGCAATACGCATGGTCAAAGGGTGATGAATACAAGTATCAATGGAAGTGCTGTGCTCGACCTGAGCAAGCAGCCCAATGGTATTTATTTCATCCATCTTACCAATCAAACTTCTACCCTGATCGAAAAAGTGATTATCAGGTAGGGATTTAGATTTATATTATTTTGCTAAAAGAAGCAGGTCATTTGGCCTGCTTCTTTTATTTTTGTTAAAAACTACATAAAATGAAAAAACTCTTGTTTACGGTTTTACTTTCAGCATTCATGGCCAACGGTTTGTTTTCACAAATTACAATTACAAGCGACGATATGCCCCAGGCCGGCGAGTTAATTAACTATAATGTTGCCTATTCGACCAATGGGGTTGATTACCAACAAAGCGGCGAAGATTTCACCTGGGATTTTTCTACACTCGGCTTAGTAACCCAGGAGGCCGACACTTTTGTTACTGTTGCTTCCACACCACTTTTGTATCAGGCAGTTTTTAATTGGCCCTTTTGGATCCACCGGCTACCAACTCAGTTTTTCTTAACCAGGGTTGGAATATTGTGCCTGTGGTAAGTTCTTGCACTGTCGATGTCAGCACTATTCAAGCACAATTAGAAGGAAACCTTGAAATTATCAAAGAAATAGCTGGTAACAGGATGCACTGGCCGGGGAAAGCAATTGAAACCTTGCAGGTCCTTGAGCCGGGGAAAGCTTACATGATTTTATTGGATGTGCAAACTCAGCTCATATTTCCCGATTGCGAGTAATAGGGTCAGGTGTTTTCAACACAGGAATCGGGTCACGAATTTTTATTAATATTTTGGTGCTTCACCCCAAAAGTTGGTAAACTCCTCGGCATCTTCGCCAAAAGCACGAAAGCTGTGATCGCCAATAAGGTAAGTTGAACGCTCACCTGCGATTTGTGAGAACAAGATTTCGTATTCTTCACCGGTATCTTGCATCATTACACGGGTAAATTTGTGGTCATTTTTTTCAACGATCAGGTTTTTGTGGCAGATAGGGCAGAAGAAATCAAGGTGCTCACCTTCGGTGATTTTAAATGAAGGATGTTTCATGGCACGATAGTCACCCAGGTCGGGCGTGAGCAAAACAAGCCCTTTTTGCCCCTGTTCATTTAGTATCGAAAAAATGATCCTTTCGTTGACGTAAAGCTGGCCATGACAAAACGGGCAATAATAATTTCGTTCCATAAGCTACTTTTGTTTTTAATTTGACAATGTGAATTCAGTTTTTGCAATTAGCAACAAGGGGTAAAATTAATACGATTTATCCCCTGATGCAAGTCATTCGCAATAAAAATCTGTTCAAGTAGCAAAAATCCAAACTTGATTTAAGTATATAAACCTTCCAGGTTTCACATTTAGGAGCATGGCAGGATTTAATGACCAATGAAGCTTTATTAGCAAAAACCTGGAAGATCCACCAATAAATTAACCCTAAAACAAAGTACTTAGATTTAAAGGCCATTTCCATGTTAGGACTGGTAGCTTTTTATGCGCTTACTTGTCTTTAAAAATGAAAACTTCCGCTTCAGTCCCCGGCTTCATATATCCGCGAAACATGCCAGCGGTATTAAAAGGCATTGCAATATTGCCCTTATTGTCGATTGCAATAATTCCACCGCTTCCATTTTGTTCTTTCAAAACATGGTTGATTACCTCGTTAGAAGCTTCATTCAATGTCATATTGGCGTAAAGCATCCTGGCCGAAATATCATAAGCTACAACATTGCGAATAAAATATTCGCCATGGCCGGTTGCTGAAACAGCGCATGAATTATTATTGGCATAGGTGCCTGCACCAATAATGGGCGAATCGCCGATACGGCCATATTTTTTATTCGTCATTCCTCCGGTGGAAGTGCCAGCGGCAAGGTTTCCGTGTTTATCCAGGGCAACACAGCCCACTGTCCCCGACTTCTTGGTAAGGTCTGCTTTCTTTTCGGCTTCACGCTGTTTGGCTTTTTGCAATGATTGCCAGCGCTTTTCGGTGTAGAACCATGAAGGGTCAACAATTTCGATGCCTTGCCCTAAAGCAAATTGTTCAGCCCCATCTTTTACTAACATTACGTGAGCAGACTCTTCCATCACCTTACGCGCAGCCGAAATGGGATGCCTGATAGTGGTAACACCCGCCACGGCTCCGGCATTCATAGTACGGCCGTCCATAATTGAAGCATCCAGTTCGTTTATTCCATCAGCACTAAAAACCGCCCCTTTGCCGGCATTAAACAAAGGGCAATCTTCCATAATGTTTATTGCCACTTCCACCGCATCAAGGCTCGAGCCACCATTATCTAGAATTGCTGCACCGGCGTCAAGTGCCTCAGCTAACTTCACTTTGTATTCCGCTTCCTTTTCAGGTGGAATTCTTTCGGGCGTAATATTTCCGGCGCCACCGTGAATAACAATTACCCAATCCGGCTTTTCATTGGCCACCTCACTTTTTTCTTGCGAAGCTTGATTCTTACAAGAAACCATGCCCAAGGTCAGTATTGCCAAAAACAATAGCATTTTTATTTTCATGATGGTTGGCTTATTGATGACACATGTTCTTTGAGATTTATAATGTCGAAGAGGTGCAGCGAAGTAAGTAAAATAACCGCGACAATCACCCACCGAACGAATTTTGCCCCTTTTTTTACGGCCATCCTGGAGGCAATCAGGGCGCCTACTACATTTCCAATTGCCATTATCAAGCCATAAGCCCAATTGATTTGGCCGTTCGCGAAAAATATGAAAATAGTAAAAGGGGAATAAAGCAGGATAATCAGTACTTTAACAGCATTGGCCTTTACCAATTCATATCCCGCTCCCAATACCAGGCCAGCTAATAAAAAGTAACCCACGCCCACGTGGATAAACCCACCGTAAACGCCAATAAAAAAGAAAAGGATAACTTGCCACACTGTTACTTTTCTTTCTACCATTTCAGTGCGTTCCTTTATCCATTTCTGCGGCTTGTAAACAATAAATACAAGCATCATCAACATCACCACGGCAATGGCTTTTTCAAAAACCTCCTCGTTGATATCTACAGCAATCCATGCACCAATCAACGAACCCACAACTGCAGGGATGGCAAGCCAGATACCCTTTTTTGCATCGAGTACTTTTTGCTGCTTAAAACTCGAAACTGCGGCAATGTTTTGTATGGCAATAGCAATCCGGTTGGTCCCATTGGCTATCGGGGCCGGTAAGCCAAGCATCATCAGCACCGATAGTGAAATGATTGAACCTCCCCCCGCAAGGGTATTGATAAAACCAACCAGCAGGCCGGCAATGATGAGCACTAAAATTTCGAATAGTTCCATGAATGTTGTTAAGTGAGGGGCAAAAGTAGGAAATAATATAGTGTCATGCGCATGGTTTTATATTAGTGTATTTTTGCAGGGGAATAGAAATGGCATCATGCAAAGATTAAATTTGAAACACAAGTACGGGTAAAAAAAATCCGATAATACTAAGCACATCCCCAAATATTTTTTAGGCTATTTTTGTAGTGAAGATCAAAATTCAATGACTGAGAAAAGCAAACATATTATGTTACCCGATGAAGTTATCACCACCAAAATATACCTGATCAGGGGTGAAAAGGTAATGATTGACAGAGACCTAGCAGAGCTTTATGGGGTGGAAACAAAATATCTGAAACGTCAGGTAAGAAGAAATATACTTAGGTTTCCTGATGATTTCATGTTTGAACTGACGGAAAAAGAAACACAACTTTGGAGGAGCCAATTTGGCACCTCCAAATCTGATAAGATGGGTTTACGATATTCTCCGTTTGCTTTTACTGAAACAGGGGTCGCCCAACTATCAGGTGTATTAAATAGTGAACGGGCAATATTGATAAACAACCAAATCATGAGGGTATTCATCAAAATGAGATCCATGCTAATGGATACCCTGACACTGAAACTTGATATTGAAACTATAAAAAAGAAACTTGAAAGTCAGGATAAAAATATTGATTTAGTATTCAGTTATCTTGATGAGTTAATGGAGAAGCAGGAAAACCCAATCCTAAGAACACAAATTGGTTATAAACTCCCAAAAAAAGAAAAGTAAACATCAATGTATGATATGCCAGCCAGGCCGATTTCTTTGTTGTTGATGTTTTTAACGGGTGTAATATTTGTGGATAGCCAAACTTTCCTATTATATAAAACGGGAAAATAATTTTTAGGAAATATATGTTTTTGGTAATTTCTTGCCTACAAAGTGCACGATAAGAAACAGAACGAGAATATTTAGCGGAAACAGGATATAGGCCGGTATGCCATAAGCTGCAGGGATGGTCCCTATCAACATGCCCACTCCACCAACCGTAAGGGCGTAGGGCATTTGGGTACGCACATGGTCGATATGATTGCACGAACTTGCAAGCGAACTAAGGATGGTAGTATCGGATATGGGTGAGCAATGATCGCCCAAAACCGAACCGGCCAGGACCGCAGATACTACGTTATGAAAAATAAGCATTGATGTGTTGTAATCCATACCGGATTCGGTACATATCAGCCATGATGCCGGTAGCATCAGCGGATAAAGTATCGCCATGGTACCCCAGGACGAACCCGTAGAGAACGAAACCAGGGCGGCAAGCAAGAATGTAAGTGCTGGCACCAGGTATGGCGAAAGTTGAAATTTAATTAAACTGCCCGAAATAAACTCTGCTGTATGAATATGTTCTGTTATCAATGCAATCGACCATGCCAGAATAAGAATAACTACGGCAGTGAGCATGGTTTGGAAACCCCCAATCAAGGCATCAATGCTCTTACGTAATGAAAGTATCCGTTGAAAAACGGTAAGGCTAATGGCAATTGATACCCCGGCAAGCGATGCCCACAACAAGGCACTGAATGAATTTGAATTTCCGATTACATTGGCCAGGTTGGTTGAAAAAGCAATTGTATTGTCCCAGCCCACCGCCTGCAGGCCGGTAATAATCAGCCCAACAATAGTTCCAGCAACAACTACAGCTACCGGAATGAGCCCATTATACCACCTGATTTTGTTGGCATCCAGATTTTCATCTTCCAATCCTGAAACTTGTTTTTCAAGCCCTGTGTTGATGCTACTGGTTTTAATATTATTTCTTGCGTCCATTTCGGCTTTGTACATTGGCCCAAAATCTCTTCTCTTCCAAACCAGAAAGAAAATAAAAATGAGTGCCAAAATGGGGTAATATGAATATTGGAGTGAACCAAGGAATACATCATAGGGCGTTTCATTCAAGCCAATTGATTTAATTCCATCCTGGATATAACTGAGTTCTGCACCTATCCAGGTAGTAACAAAAGCTATTGATGCTACGGGAGCAGCGGTGGAATCGACAATATATGCCAGCTTCTCCCGTGAAATCTTCAGCCGATCGGTTACCGGCCGCATGGTGTTTCCTACCACTAGGGTGTTAGCATAATCATCAAAAAAGATCATGATACCCATCAGCCATGTTACCAACTGGCCAGAACGTGCATTACTGGCATATTTCGAGAGAATCCCTACAATACCCTTCATTCCGCCATTTTTCGAAATAATCCCAACCATGCCCCCAATCAGCATTGAGAAAATAATGATCGATAAGTGATCTTTATTTTCCATCGACTCGATTATGTAGGTGTCGATAACGGCGAAGAAGCCATTAAACAGCGCTTCGAAAAATGATTGTCCACGATAAAAGAAAATTATAAATGTACCTACCAGGATGCCGATGAAAAGGGCGGTGTAAACTTCCTTGAAAAACAGTGCCATCAATATGGCAATAAGTGGCGGCAGTATCGAAAGCCAAAGTGGGATAGGGGTGACGTTTTTATGGTAATCGAGGTTATCGATTTGAATACTAAGGTCTGTTGTTCCCTCAAACCTCAATTGGGTGCTTGCATGCCCGTTATTAAATTCAAGCACTTCGGCTTGTCCATTAATCAACACCCTGTGTAAGCCTTCGAGATTTGTTTCTCCCGGAGGCACTTTTACATGAATGTCCACTTCGGTGATGATATCCGTCATAATGATGTCTGGCAGTACAACATTGAGGATTGCCCCATAAGGCATGGGCTTTTGTTGCTTGCCCGCATCTTGTGCAAACAAATTTACAGTAACAATAACGGATATTGATAAAAGAAGGAATGAAGTGTAGATATGTTTCACTGCTAAAACTTTGCGGTAAAGATAGGGAAGAAATTGAAGTCTGGATAATTGATTCATTTCGATTGATGCTTTTTTCTACGCTTTTATTTGACTTCCAGCCTAATATTTCGTATATTTGTTGGAATTTCAAACAAATAGAAAGTCCTACTAATGAAAAAAACGAATCAATTTTCCAGTTTTGTTTTA
>Ga0208900_1001396_pt1 | contig 12900 bp, 2 predicted proteins | sample AntAceMetag02UKK_FD_184763 | JGI IMG/M metagenome (GOLD analysis project Ga0208900, IMG submission 184763) | Saline lake microbial communities from Ace Lake, Antarctica - Antarctic Ace Lake Metagenome 02UKK (SPAdes) (version 2) | ecosystem: Environmental > Aquatic > Non-marine Saline and Alkaline... | reverse complement strand
CCTGGTCGAGATGGCCACAGTAATCAAGCAAAATGAAGATATTGAAATTCTTAAGGTACAAGCGAAAGACTTAAAAACAAAGATTCAGAATCAATTTTTTGATATAGAAACAGGTTGGTTTTATGACACTTCGATTGATGGTGAAAACTTTATTGAAGTAATGGCTTGTGAAGGTTGGATTCCGTTATGGGCAAATGTAGCAACACCTGAACAAGCTGAGGCTGTAAAAAACAACATGATGAATCCCGATTACTTTTATACAAAAGTCCCATTTCAAACATTAAGTGCCAGCCATCCTGGCTTTAAACCAGACAGGGGATATTGGAGAGGCCCAAACTGGTTAGATCAAGCCTACTTTGGTGTGGTTGGTTTGCACAATTACGGATATCACGAAGATGCCTGTAAAGCGACATATAAACTAATTCATAATGCTGAAGGCGTTCTAACTAAAGGAGCATCAATAAGAGAAAACTACCAACCCATTACTGGAGTAGGCTTAGAATCTCAAAACTTTAGTTGGTCGGCAGCACATTATTTATTGTTATTAATAAATGAGTACTGATGGTAAAGACCTTAGCTAAAAAAAAACGCGGCCATTTTATTGGTTCAATTAAATATCAACTATACTGTAACTTCTGATGGGAAATTGATGGTTGATTATAATTTTAGTCCCTTAAAAGATTTGTTACCAAACATTCCCAGGATAGGAGCTCCACTGATAATCAATTGTTAAATGGAAGTGTTTGGCCCTTTAATACTGATGAATTAGGTTTTGTTGCCGGAAAAGATGTGCCCCAATCTGCTTCTGGATTAGTTCCAATAACATCAAAACATGGTGTCAATATTAAAACGGGAAAATGGGTTCAATGGAATATTGATCATTTACAAATGGGAATTGGCGGAGACACTTCATGTGGACGATTTGTGCATGATAAATATATAATTCCTGCCACTGGATATCACTATTCCTTTATTATTCAACCAAATATAAAGTCAGGATGCGAGTAGCTTTTATGTGTTTATAGTTTTAACTACATTATCATGGTGTTGTTGATAAAAATAGGAAGTGGAGGTGCTTCCCTTTCAAAAACCTGAATAATTTTGGGGTTTTAAAAATAATACTGAAATGAGCCAGCAAAACATCGACAATGCCGTTGAAATGAATTTGAGAGTACTTGAAGATCAGCGCCAAATTATTATTTCTCAAATAAAATTAAATTGTATAAAATTCATCGCATTCCCTATTTTAATTCTTGGGGGGGTAATTTTTGTTTTCAAAGAAAAATTCCTCCTTCTGAATAAAGAGTTTGATGAATTTCCGCTGTATGCCTTGCTGTTTTTGGTTTTCGCTATTGCTTTAGCAGGCATTGTCTATTTTTATACCAAAGGGAAACAAAAATTCGAGGCCATTTACAAGGACACCCTTGTGAAACCCCTGATGGAAAAGTTGTATCCAAATCTACAGTACAGTCCCAAAGAGTACGTTGACGAAATGCACTTTCAAAATAGTAACCTGTTTTATCAGGGTTATACCAATTATGGTGGCGATGATTTTTTTAGTGGTGAAATAGAAAATGTACATGTTGAATTTTCGGAACTAAAGGTTATAAAATCGAGCCGCAACGAAGATGGTAGTAATAGTAATAAGAATAATAGTACTATTTTTTCAGGACTGTTTCTGCATACTAAACTTGAAAAAGCAGTACCGGGCCAAATTATTCTCGATCCAATGTTGCTATATCTTGAAAAAATGCAACTTCCTGGTTTTATACTTGGGTTAATAAAATCTGTTTTACCAAATTATGGGAAAGTTGTCAAAACCGGGAATGTTGAATTTGATGACAATTTTAAGCTCCATTGCGAAAATGAAGAAGTGGCGACAGAGGTTATGAATCCTAAATTTACACAAAAAATACTTGAGATAGCAGGGAAACTAAAAGAGATAAATTCTACCCGTTTAAAAAAAGGTGTTGATCCTGCGAGCATATTGAGTCATGGTGTTTTCCTTAAACTTTCTATCGTTAACGATTCGCTCTATTTTGCCATTTTTGGGAATAAATTTTTTGATGTAAATTTTAAAAAATCAACCCTTGAAAGCAAGCAGAGCATCATACTTTCAGTAGCATATATTAATATGCTTGTTGATATTGCAAAATCTGTTTAAAATAGTACGCTGCTAAAGACAGGAATGCCCGCTTCGCGAGGCGAGCCTATGTACAACCCTGATCTCCTTCTTCCTACGAATAAAACCCTGACAGAGTTCTAAACTCTGTCAGGGTTTGTAAAATATCAAAAAAAACTCCCGAAGGCCATGCCTCCGAGAGTTTTGTTTATCAGGGAATCTTAAAATGCTAATTTCTAATCAACTTCTTAACGGCAACAGCAGCATCGCCCATGAATTTAAACTGGTAAACACCGCCTGGCAAATCGGATAAATCCAGCTTATACTCATCCTGGTTTTCAATTTCGATGGTTCGAATCAATTTACCGTTGGCATTGTATATTTCAATTTTAGTGAAATCTTTAATGCCCGATAGTTCAACCCAGCCATTGGTGGGGTTGGGGTAGAGGCTGATGCTTGCAGCACTTGCTTCGTTTATACCAAGTGCCGAAACTTTTAAAGCTGTAATCACCGACAGGCCTTCGTTTTGGAAATAACGCGTGTTGGGCTGCTTCAGGTCGTAGGTGGCCACAACATCGAAAACCTCGCTGCTTTGTGGCCTGAAAAGTTTCAGGTTCATGTTTTCGCTGCTTGCAAAACCTTCCTGGCCGTGGGTGTAGGGATCATCGGCATAAGCCGCGATAACTGCATTTTCGGATATGGAAGGTATTTCGGAAATTCCATAGCACTTGCCATTTTCTCCAAACAAGGCAATCACATCGCCGGCCAATATACCCGAAAAACCTTCGGATAGCAAAGCCACTACATGTGTTGCCGGGCCGGAGATATTATCCGTCCAGGGATTTGCCGGAAGCTCGACAGCCTGAGCCGGAAAAAACTCAGCATCTTTGGCATTGGCCGGGAAGGTAATCGCTTCTGCCTCATTCATCAAGGCATAGTAAGCTTTTCCGGGTAAAAAGTTGCCGAGGGTATTGATGCCGTAATTCGGCCACAAAATACCCAGGCCAGCCACGTCTTTCACAATTTCGAAATCCGTTCCGGCAAAAAGGCTTTGTGCGTCAACCGAAATATTGCAGATAACCGGCACCAGACTCCAGCCCGGAGTGAGGTTCACGGTTTTGTTGGTTTCGGGATTGCCAAAAAGCAGGAGGCTCGCCGTTGCACTCATCTTCACTTTATATGCCGACTGGCTGGCCCAATCGATGATGGTATTTACCGGCCCGGCGGGATAGTAAATCCCGGCCATGGTTGTTGCAATTACAAAGTCATCCAGCACCGGGTCGAATATATCCTCGATGTCATCGTTGGCTGGCATGAGATAGCTGGAAAGACCGCTCCAGCCTTCGGGCAGTGCAACAAGCTGTGTGGGGTAGGAGCTTTGCGAAACGGTGACTGTTGCCACGGGCGAACCACCGGTGGCTGTAAGGGTAATGCTGCCAACTCTCGTTGTGCCGCTACCATTTTCGCCATAGCTTACACTTAGCGTTTTATTGCCTGAGCCGCTCATGGGCGAAACATAGAACCATGCCACGCTTTCGCTCACCGTCCAGCTTGTGTTAGAGCTAACCGTAAAAGTGGTAGCTCCGGGCGCAGGGGCAACATTGCGGTTTGCAGGAGTAACGGTGAGGGTTGCGCCGGCACCTGCCTGGTTTACCGTAACCACAACATTTGGAAGCCCCGATGACGAAACTGTAATTTGCCCTGAGCGTGGCGTTAGGGAAGTGTTTTGATTATAATTTACCGTAAGTGTTCCGTTTGCCGTGCCACTCATGGGCGTTACACTTAGCCAGGAAACGCTCTCGCTCACCGTCCACAAAGCATTGGATGCAACGCTAAAAGTGGTAGCTCCGGCAGGGGCTGTTACGCTTCGCGAGGCTGGCATCACAGCCAACGTCGCACCGGCCTGGTTCACCGTTATGATAACATTGGGAACGCCGGGGGCGGAAATGATAATGCTTCCGGAGCGGGCTGATGTTGTTGTGTTTTGGTTGTAGGTAACCGTGATGGTTCCATTGTTGCTTCCCGACAGTGGGCTGATGGAAAACCAGGAACTACTTTCGGTGGCCGTCCAGGCAAGGTTGGAGCTAACGTTGATGGTAGCTGTTCCTGCGGGAGGACTTACATTAATTACCAGTGGTGAGGCAGAAAGCTGCGGGGTGTACCAATCTATTCGGTTGTAAAGATCGCTTTCGTAAGCAGACCCGGCAAAGCCACCACTGTAGTCATAAAAGGTGATACGCCCGGCGTTATTGGTTTTCTTTACATTGTTGGTGCCGCCCCAGGTGTTGGTGGGGAAAATGGCACCGGTACATTCGAGCGTTTGTGTGCTGTTCATTGTAAGCAAGGTATTTGCCGACAAGCCTTGTTGGAAAGTACAGTTATTAAACGCCTGTGCAGGATCAACCACTGCGCCGCTGGCGATATTAATACCGTTAGCGCCCATGTATTCAAAAATAGTATTTGAGGCACCAATATTGGCACCCGACTGAATATTGAACGAGTAGCGGCTTGTGGCGGCTCTTGTTATCCAACTTTCAAACCCTAAAGCACCTGACGAATTTAGCGTTCCTCCGCTTTTCGCTGTAAGCGATGTGTTGAGTTTTAATTGTGATGCTGATCCAATTTGCAAGCTTGCGCCATTCTCGATGCTGGCACTGCCGATGCAGGTAAGGTCGTAACCGGCAGTTCCCATGTGGAGTTTTCCGGCACTAACTGATAAATTGTTATTGATTAAAACATCAGAATTAAGCCAAACTTCATTAGCCCGCGAAAGCATAATTGTTTCCCCATTACGATCCTGTGTTACGAATGGCTCGGAGCCTTCGTCAGCTCCTGATTTATTGATGGTAAGATTATAGAAATTACTCCCGGCAACATTGCTGATTCCAGCATTCAGACTCCCATATAATTCTACGATTCCACCTGTTGGAGTGAAAGTTGGGACATCAACCAAAAAGGAACCTGATGTTCTGATAACCCCGCCGGTAATGTTCTCGGTAAGTGTATAGGAGGGGGAATCGTAAATGTAAATCCCTACATCTTTAAAATCCAACACACCGCCCGACATGGTAATGGATGCATTGCTTGCAAAAGGCCAGTAGCTTATACTATTCCCGCCATAAATATTCATTTGCCCATTGTTAATAGCGATGCTGCCATTAAGATCGACATACTGTGAGTTATCCTGGTAAAGATCAACGGTGGCGTCAATTCCATCAACATAATAATCTCCAAAGATACCATTGTCAAACAAGTCATAAGCTGTAAATATTCCGGATGAAACATGTATCTCTCCATCTAACCACTGGTATATCTGGCAACTTACGTCCTGGCCGCTAAACAACTGAAGGTCGCCGGTTGGTTTATTCAATACCAGCCTGTAAAATTCCTCTGTGGAACATTCCTGTCCCCAATTGCCGTTAAATGTAACGGTGCCTGTACCTTCGGCAAAAGCAGCAGGCCCAACATAGTTAGCCCAGTTGCCGCCAACAAACATATCACATTCGTTGGTGTATAAGCCCCCACTCAAGATAGTAAAGTCGTTTAAAATGCTTACGTCATCACTACCCATAAAGCTACTCCACAAAGCCGGATTCTTGTTGATGAGCAGATTGTAAAAATAATTTCCACCGGAACAGTAAATCGCGTCATCATAGTTGTTGCCGATTATTTCGACAGTGCCTCCTGTAGGTTCAAATACTCCTGCGCCGGTAGCATAAAAAGCTCCACCGCTTCTAAGAATACCTCCGCTAACAGCAGTATTAGCCGTGTTTCTAAAGTAGATGCTGTTATGGGTAATTTCAAAAAGGCCATCGCTCATTTGCAGATTGCCATGTATGTATTCCCAGCCCTTATCGGGATGGTTGGGGCTGTCGGCGATAAATGTGCCGCCATCGATAATCATCGAACCTGTTGCGGCCATAGTAAAGCGGCCATGCACTGCAACGTTGCCATCAGCAATATCAAGCAAACCGTTGAGCGTAAAATCGGTGTCGATTTCCAATATTCCAGCGCGGGATTCCTTATTTGTTTGCTGCTCCGGTAGCAGAGTGCTGGATGATTCTGCCAGGTTTTTGGAAACTTTGTAAACTACAATCGAGCTGGTAGCATTATCTGTTACGATGCCATGTACATTTAAGGTGTTATTTTGTAGCTCAAAAATGTTACCGGCGTTTATTGTAACATTTCCATCTACTACCAGAGGTTCAGTTGCCGCATCATCAATATAGGCAGTTTGCCCGGGATTTTTGTTGATTACAATATTTCCATACACCGCTGAGGATTCATAACATGAAAGGCCACCACCGGTATTTCCTTTAAAGGAAATGGTGTTGGAAGTGGATGCTGTAAAACTGCTACCCTCACGCGGAATAATCCAACCCTGGGTATAGATATTACCTTCGGAAAGTATGGCTGTGCCTCCTTCCAAGACTTCAAAATAATTCAGGTAAGCGGACATAGTTATTACATCTGCCGGATTATCCATAACGATTGTGCCGCCATCATAAACAGTAAAATAATGATTTACGGTAGTTTCGTAGCCATTCAAACTTAGCAAACCACCATTGATGTTTACATCGTAATTTACAATAATATCGGAGATGAGATTTACATTATTGGCCCTGCTATTATCTGTGGGCAGGCTTCCATCGCGGTTTTCTTGTGGTGATGGGGACATTCCATCGCTGGCTACTTTGTTAATGTTTAAATTACGAATGGGTTTTCCCTCGGCAAGGAACAAGGTAGCATCGCTTGGGCCATACATTTCCACAATTAAGTTTGAGAGGCTTACATCTGTCCTTTCGTTTCTAAAATTGTTGGCCATTCGGATGATGCCGCCGCTAATGTTGGTAGTTAAGGTACGTGCATTATTCCTTATGGAAATCCCACAGGTTTTGAAATCGATTACTCCACCGGTCATCTCAATCAAAGCATCATTCAGGTAGGGCCAGTCGCTCACCGTTCCCGAAACATTGATGGTTCCGCCAAAATTATGAATTTCCCCATTCAGGTCAACCCAGCCATCGTTGGTCAGGTTTATCACCCCGCCGTAATTTACATAATAGCTCCCAAAAAGTCCGTTTTCGGCCAAATCCAGAGCCGTGAATTCGCCATCATAAACATCGATGCCGCCGCTGGTCCAGTCGTAAACATTGCAGATTACCGTGTTTTCGTGGGGACGAATAGCCGCAGTTAGGTTGGCTTCGAGGATGTTGAAGGTTTCATCGCTATAGATGTTTTGGTGGGCTGTGCCATTGAATATTACACGACTGGTTCCTTCGTTGAAAGCTGATAAGCCCGCCGTATTTGTCCAGTTTCCACCTACTTTCATCGTTCGGTCGGCAAGGTTGAAAACGCCCGATTCGATCAGCACATTACCGTTTACCTCCAAAATACTGCTTAATCCATTGTTAACGGTAACTGTTCCGGTTTGGCTAAAGGTGAGATTGTTAAAGTAATCGCCCACATTCATCCTTAGTTCCTGCGCTGCACCATCGAGTTTAAGCGTTCCATAATCGCCAACAAAAATTCCGTTTGAATTGATGTTGCCTTTTAAAATTACATCATAATCGGAATAAATCCCGAATTGTGCCGCAGGATGAACATAGATATTTCCTTTGATGGTTAATGGCTGTGTAGACCATGCGCTGATGCCTACTTCAAAGCCGGCTGGTTTATAGCTGCCGACATTGAAAAATGATGATGTCGTCGAATAGTTTCTTATGTATTTATCTGTTTCGCCAAAGAATAGAATAGTGCCATTGGCAATATTTGCATCAGCACCTGAGTAAAAAGTCCAGTTTCCATAAACATTGAATGCTGTGGAGGCAGTAAATCCGGCTGTTGAACCTGACTTCCATAGAACATCACCATAAACAGTAAGCACACCTGCAGCGTTATTCATTGCCAGATTTCCATTAATAGTTAGATCACCATAAACGATAAGAGTTTTTTCGACAATAATAAGCCCTGCACCACTTTGGATGGTAAGGTTTTTACAGGCATCGTCATAAGATGCAACAATAGGGGGGTGATAGCCTGCCGATGTCATAATCACATCTTCGGTGGCTGTAGGGATATGCCCGAGGCTCCAGTTGTCTGCATTGTGCCAGTAATAGTTAGAGGCGCCAGTCCATACATTGGGCACACCGGCGGTAACATTTATTGTGTAATCTTCCACCTCGCCATAGGTGGTAGCTCCGCATGGCGATAATTCTCCGGTATAATTTATCCTGATGCGCATTCTAACATCTCCGTTTGTTGTGCCTGCTGGCGGGGCAATGTTAGCAGTATAGGGACCATAACCAGGGTTTCCCGTGATTGTGATTGTTTCATTAGCATCATTAAAATCCAGATCCCTGTTCCAATCCACCCATACTCCACATTGGTCGGAGGCATAAGGGGTGCCATTTGTAACCGTAAGTGTCTGACTTGAATTGGCAGGCAGATCTGTGGAATGTATTGTTGTATAATTAACATATTCATTGCATTCCGAGCTATTGTCGATATCGCCCATTTGCACACGGCTGATATATTCATCACAGCCCCCGTAAGCTACGCAATACCTGAAGCCTTTAATCATTGCTTTTAAATCAGGCCGGGGACCAATGTGGCCACCTTCGGGATATACCTGTAGCCTGCCATGCCGTTTCAGTATCCCACGCATATTTGCCGGGGTGGGCGGGGTGCTTGAATAGTTTTGCTTCCAATAGGATGAGAAACAAGCAATGGCACCTGCAACAATCGGGGAAGCACTTGAGGTTCCATTAAAATCAGATCTATAGTAGTAATTTACGCCTTCCGAGTTGTAGTAGTTGCCATATCCGGTGGTCATCACATTTTCGCCCCATCCCTGCGCATCGAAGCGGGGGCCATAACTCGAAAAACTAAGTTTTTTAAGATTGTTGGATGAATATCCGCCACCCGCACCCACGATTACTGCCCCCGAATTACCATACCAGGCCAGGCTGCCCGTGTTTACGTTTCCGTTACCACCGGCTTCAACCACATGGATATTGTTGGAAACGGCATTGACTATTGCGGCATAAACCGGATTGTTGGTTTGCGCATTTGGGCTGTAACTTCCATACCATTCGATGGGTACATAGCCTTGCGTTCCGGTATAATCGGCTTGTTGCTCGAGTAGAATTATGTCGCCGGCAGATAAATTGGCAATGGACAAGGTAATGGCTCCCGCCGGATTGTACGTAGCCGGATTACCATATTTAGCACCACAGGTTTTTATGTTTGAATTATAACAAATACCTGTTGTACCCCAGCCATTATTATTCGAAATCAGTTCACCTATTACGGCCGTACCATGATTGTTATCGTTATAAGGATCGACAACATTGGTGTTAATTTGGGATCCTACAGCTTTGGTTAAATCGGCATGATTGTAATTCCAACTGTATTCGATGTCACAAATGGTAATGCCCGTTCCGGTACCGCCATATTGGGTCCATGCGTATTCGGCATCAATGCCCGAAGGACTGCTTACTGCCGGATCAAGATAGCCTTGCAAATTCTGGAAATTCCCGGGGCTTGGCAGTGGAGCCGGTTTTGGCACAGGCCTGGCATAAATTATTCCGGGTAAATGCTCAAGGGTACTGCTAAGTTCCCAAATATCTTCATTTTCCGAAATACGCAAACGATAAATGTTGTTCAGGTTATAAACAGCCTGGCCGGTGTTGCGGCTGCCATTTTCGCTGAGTTCATCCAAGAGTTCTTCGGAAACATCGCTAAATCGCTGCCACTCAAAAGATGCCAACTGATTGAGTATGCCGGCTAATCCGGCGGTAGCGTTGCTTTTCGTATCAATGAGTTCTCCGTTTCTTAAACGAACTTTTGAGCTTTCGGCAAACATAACATCGAGGAGCGAATTTTCAACGGCTGGCTCATGATCAGGCTTCTGATAGGCAGGAAGCACCTGATCATATTTAAACACGTCTTCCGGAAATGGATTGTTGGGAGGTTTCTGGCTCTTTTGAGCCGTAAGGCTGATAAACAGAAAGCAAAGAAAAAAAAGCGTAAAAAGATTTTTCATAAGGCTTTGTTATTAGGTGGATAAGAACTGGGTGAAAATTTCTTAATCAAAATTAAAGTATTTTTAGATTACATTATCAAGGCTTACAGCTTCAAAATGTTAATCTTTAGTAAAATAAAAGTAATTATTTATTAAGGGAATAAGGTGTGATGCTGACACAAGTATAAACAGGGATGCAAAGCTTCGCTTTGACATTCGATTTCCGTAGGTTCTGGATAGAATCGTCAAAAAACACTCTCGCTTGTTTAATTCAATGCGGCTGTCAGTCACACCGTGAATGCTGCCAGAGTCTGAAACATTAGTCCGGGGATTAGTTTGCCAGTCTGGACTTATTCACGGTGTGACTTTCAATTCCGGATTAAAGATTTTTCTTTTTCTTCATTCCAATTTTAACGATTCAATAATATTTGTAGATGAAGGTAAAGTAGATTTACGATCCCCCCTCACCAAAAAAAACTCCCGAAAACCAAACTGGCCCCCGGGAGTAACATTCAAAGAAAAATCGGATATTATTTCCTGATCAACTTTTTAACGGCAACAGCAGCATTGCCTGTAAATTTAAGCTGGTAAACACCGCTTGATAAATCGGATATATCCAGTTTATACTGATCCTGGTTTTCAACTGCGATGGTTCTAATCAATTTACCATTAGTATTAAAAATTTCAATTTTAGTGAAATCTTTAATGCCAGATAGTTCAACCCAGCCATTGCTTGGGTTGGGGTAAAGGCTGATGTTTGCAGCGCTTGCTTCATTTATACCAAGAGCCGAAACCTTTAAACCTGTAATCACCGACAGGCCTTCATTTTGGAAATAATGAGTGTTGGGCTGTTTTAGGTCGTAGGTAGCTGATATATCAAAAACCTCCTTGCTCTGCGGCCTGTAAAGTTTCAGGCTTATGTTTTCGCCGTCTGCAAAACCATCCTGTCCGTATGTGTAAAAATCATCGGCATAAGCTGATATAACCGCATTTTCGGATATGGAATGAATTTCGGAAATCCCGTAGCAGCTTCCATTTTCTCCAAACAAGGCTATTACATCGCCGGCCAATATACCCGAGAAACCATCGGAAAGCATGGCCACAACATGTGTTGCCGGACCAGAAAGTTTGCTTGTCCAGGGATTGACAGGAAGCTCAACTGTCTGCGGCAGTATGGTTTCTGCATTTTTGGCATTAGCCGGGAAGGTAATCGTTCCAGCCAAATTCATCAAGGCGTAGTAGGCTTTTCCGGGTACAAAGTTGCCGAGGGTGTTGATGCCGTAACCAGGCCACAAAATACCAAGCCCGGCCACGTCTTTCACAATCTCGAAATCCGTTCCGGCAAAAAGGCTTTGTGCGTCAACCGAAATATTGCAGATAACCGGCACCAGGTTCCAGCCCGGATTCAGGCTTACCGTTTTGTTAGTTTCGGGATTGCCAAAAAGCAGGAGGCTCGCCGTTGCACTCATCTTAACTTTATATGCCGACTGGCTGGCCCAATCGATGATTGTATTTACCGGCCCGGCAGGATAGTAAATACCAGTCATAGTACTCGCTATTTCGAAGTTACCCAAAACCGGGGCAAACACATCGTCGATGTCGTTGTTGGCGGGCATAATGTAGCCCGACACTCCCTGCCATCCGGCACTAAGGCTGATGGCTTGGCTGGGATAAGCACTTTGCGAAACGGTAACTGTTACTGCGGGTGCTCCGCCAGATGCCGTTACGAGGATGCTGCCAACGCGCGAACTTCCTGTGGCATTTTCGCCATAGATCACGGTTAAAGTGCCGTTTCCGGTTCCCGTCATGGGCGTTGTGGTAAGCCAGGCCACGCTCTCCGAAACAGCCCATCCGGTATTTGAAATAATGCTAAAGGTTGTTGATCCTGCGTTGGGCGTTACATCGCGGTTTGCCGGAGTAACCGTAAGTGTTGCGCCGGCACCGGCCTGGTTTAACGTAACCACAACATTTGGAAGTCCTGCGGAGGAAACGGTAATTTGCCCTGAGCGCGGAGTTAGGGAAGTGTTTTGATTATAATTTACCGTAAGTGTTCCATTTGCTGTGCCGCTCATTGGAGCTACCGAAAACCACGAAACGCTCTCGCTCACCGTCCACAAAGCATTGGATGCAACGCTAAAAGTGGTAGTTCCTGCAGGTGCTGTAACGCTTCGTGAGGCTGGCGTAACAGCCAATGTTGCGCCTGTTTGGTTCACCGTAACGATAACATCGGGAACATCGGGAGCAGAAATGGTAATAGTTCCCGAACGACCGGAAGTTGACGTGTTTTGATTATAAGTAACGGTGATGGTTCCGCTGTTAGTTCCCGATAGCGGGCTGATTGAAAACCACGTGCTGCTTTCGGTAGCCGTCCAGGCAAGGTTGGAGCTAACGTTGATGGCGGTTGTTCCAGCGGGAGGAGTTACATTAATCACCAGTGGGGAGGCAGAAAGCTGTGGGGTGTACCAATCGACCCGGTTGTATGGGTCGCTTTCGTAGGCTGGCCCGGCAAAACCACCGCTGTAATCGTAAAAGGTGATGCGCCCGGCGTTGTTGGTTTTCTTCACGTTGTTGGTGCCGCCCCAGGTGTTGGCCGGGAATATGGCTCCGGTACATTCGAGCGTTTGTGTGCTGTTCATTGTAAGCAATGTATTTGCCGATGCACCCTGGCGGAAAGTACAGTTGTTAAATGCTTGAGCCGGATCAACCACAGCACCGCTGGCAATGTTGATTCCATTAGCACCCATGTATTCAA
>Ga0208900_1001394_pt1 | contig 12925 bp, 10 predicted proteins | sample AntAceMetag02UKK_FD_184763 | JGI IMG/M metagenome (GOLD analysis project Ga0208900, IMG submission 184763) | Saline lake microbial communities from Ace Lake, Antarctica - Antarctic Ace Lake Metagenome 02UKK (SPAdes) (version 2) | ecosystem: Environmental > Aquatic > Non-marine Saline and... | reverse complement strand
CCAAGGCATCTTCATGGGCCACAAAAATCATGGCAGAATTCCCCCCATCCCGGCCCACCCGACCGGCCCGCTGCCAGGTGGACATGATGGTGCCGGGATACCCCACAAGGATGCACAAATCTAAATTACCAATGTCAATGCCCAGTTCCAGGGCGCTGGTGGACACCACGGCCAGCAATTCGCCACTGGCAAGTTTATCCTCAATCTCCCGCCGTTCTTCGGGTAAAAAACCGGCACGGTAGGCACTGATTCTGGAGGACAGGGAGCCTGCCCGCTGGGAGGCCCACATGGCAATAAGCTCGGTAATTTTCCTGGACTGGGTGTAGACAATGGTTCTGAGGTTACGATGGATGGCTGCATGCATCAGCTGGATGGCAGTCTGGGCAGCCCCTGCCATGCCCCCCATGAGAAGGATCTCCTTTTCACCGGAAGGAGCGCCACTCTCATTGATGAGCTGTACAGAAAGACCTGTGAGGTCAGAGGCCAGCTCCCGGGGATTATCGATGGTGGCGGAGGAGAAAACAAATACCGGCTCACTGCCGTAATGGCGACAAATCCGTATCAATCGTCGAAACACCCACGCCATGTGGGATCCCATCACCCCACGATAGGTGTGTACCTCATCCACCACCACAAATTTGAGATCCTTAAAAAAAATTTCCCACAAGGCGTGGTGGGCCAGCATGGCAAGATGGAGCATCTCGGGATTGGTTAAAAGCACATTGGGCGGGGCATTGCGAATGCGGGTTCTGGCATGGGAAGAGACATCCCCATCATAGGCCGCAGCCGAGAACGGCCCCTTACCAAAAGAATCCAGGGCAATGGCATCAAAAAGTTTTTGAAGGGTTCCCAGTTGATCCCGGGCCAGGGCCTTCAAGGGAAAAAGATACAAGGCCCGGCTGTCCGGATTTTTCAGAAGGGCCTCCACCACTGGCAGGTTATAGATAAGGCTCTTACCACTGGCGGTGGGGGTGGCCACCACTGTATGAACGCCTTTTTGTATGAGTGCAACAGCCTTTTCCTGGTGGGCGTAGAGTCGGGGGATACCCAAACGGGTGAGCACCGCTCGCACCGACCCCGGGACACTGGATTCCCCAGAAGCATAGGCAGCCTCCCTGGCCGGAAGGGTTCGATGACATACAATATCCGGCCCCAGAACTTTATATTTTTTTAGGGAATCAATGTATTCAGAAAGGCTCAATAAATACGTTTCCCCAATGCCGATACGGTGAGATCCACCGCCCGGTGATGCTGCCCAAAATCCATGGGGACACCGATGATTCTAATTTTTTTTTCCATTGTCAATTCCTGTGTGTCATTTAATTTATCCAAGACAACTCTACAGCCAGTAAAAATATAACCTTATTCTTGCAGTCTTTTCACAGAAGACATATCATAACGAACAAATTTCATTCAACCTTATCTTCACAAACCAACCTGAAAGGAACAACAACCGCACCATGAGACCCAAAGATGTAATGCGACACAAAGAAACCCTTGAGACCATCACACGACTTATGGATGATGGCGTTGACAAAATAGCCGTTATCATGCGCCATTCCCACAGATATTTCGGCGAGGACAGTGCCAAAGAACCTTTTCTTGGATTGACGGAAAAGGGAAAGGACCACGCCTTTGAGCTGGGCACATGGCTGCCATTGAGCCTTCAACCCCATTTCTTTTCCAGCTTTTTTGGCAGATGCATTGAAACCGCCTTTGTCATGGACAAGGGATACATCAAGGCCCATGGTGTTTTCAGTGATCACAATATCCTGGCCGAAGAGCTGGCTCCCTTTTATGTTAAAGATTTTACCAAAGCCATTGCCCTGATGTCCCAGGTGGGCACCCCGGCCTTTCTTAGATCCTGGTTTAATTTTGAAATTGATGACACCATCATGTGCAACCCGGAACACACCGCAGATACCATTGCCGATTTTCTGGTGAGCCGCCTTGACACCCTCTCTTCAGGTGAGATGGCCATTTGCGTGTCCCACGACTGGAATATCTTTCCTTTAAAAGAATTCAAACTGGGCCTTTCCCATGAAACACACGGCACCGTGGGATTCATGGAGGGGGTAATGGTTTATGAAAAAGAGGACAACCATTACATAACCAATTATCAGTCAGCCCCCGTCCTCCTGAAAAAGACCTGATTACAACACCCACCGTTAAAAGCCGCTGAGTCAAGCTTGCGTTTCTGGCGATTTTGTTAATTTTGGTCTTTATGCACGGGCTATTGTCAAAAACACCCGGCCTGTTTAAATAGTCAGGCTCTAATACCCGATGATCACCCTGAAAAATAAGGAGTCCCCCAATCCTATGCCAGACCTCAACACCGCACGACTCATAGAAGCCCTGGAAGCCATTGAAGACGGTATCTACATCATAAATGCCGACCACGAGATTCAATACATGAACAGCACCATGATCTCTTTTTTTGGAGATAATGTGGGGAAAAAATGCCATGAGGTAATCAATCACACCCCAGAAAGGTGTGACTGGTGCCGGTACAGTGAGGTGTTTGAAAAAGGAGAAACCCACCACCACGAGGTGTACATTGAACATCTTGATAAAACATTCAATCTCATTGAACTCCCCGTGACCAACCGGGACGGCACCCGGGCAAAATTGTCCATCTACCGGGATATCACCGCCACCCGGGAGCAGGAAGCCAAACTCAAATCCTCGGAGGATGATTACAAACGCCTGTTTGACCATGCGGGTTGCGGCATATTCATCAGCAGCAAAAAAGGTCGGTTTCTGGATGTCAACCCTGCCCTTCTCAAGATGTTAGGGTATGCCAACAAGGATAATTTCCTTGCCATGGACATTGCAACGGATCTTTATTTAAAACCTGAACTTCGCCGGCAATACCAGGAAAAAGTGGAAAAGACAGGACGGGTGGTGGACTATGAACTGGAATGGCGCCGCCGGGACGGTCATGTCATCCAGGTGCTGCTCACCAGCCATGTCCGGTACGATCTCCAGGGCAATGTTCTGGGATATGAAGGGGTGGTCATTGATCAGTCCCACCGTAAAACCATGGAGGCCCGAACCCGGAAAGCATTGGAGTTTCTGGATCAGATCATTGCGTGCAACCCCAATGCCATCATGGCGGCAAACCTCAAGGGTGAGGTGCTCATCTGGAATCAGGGAGCTGAAGAGACCTTTGGGTATTCAGCCCAGGAAGTCATTGGGAAAATTAACATCGCTGATATTTATCCCAAAGGGGTGGCAAAACAGGTAATGAAACTCATGCGCTCCCGGGATAACGGGGGGGCTGGCAAACTCAAATCCTATCCCATTACCTTTATAAGTCGGGACGGGGAGAACCTGGAGGGTAGCCTGTCAGCCAGTCTCCTCCACGATGAAAAGGACAGGGAAACCGCCTCTGTGGGAATTTTTGTGGATCTAAGAGAACGCCTTGACATGGAACGAACCCTGAGTGAGACCCAACAGCACCTTTTGCAATCAGAAAAACTGGCGGCCATGGGACGGCTCACCTCCCAGATCGCCCATGAGCTGAACAACCCACTCTTTGGCATCATGAACACCCTGGAGTTGATGAAAACAGAAATTTCTCCTGGCAACAAGCGCAGAAGGCTGCTGGACATGTCCCTGTCAGAAACCATACGGCTTGCCGACATGTTGAAAAAAATGCTCTCTTTTTCCCGGCCTGACCAGGAAGAAAAAATTGACATCAAGCTAAACACGGTATTGGATGAAATCATTCTGCTATATGAAAAAAGATTCCGGGAGCACAGCGTAAAGTTTAATTTCGATGCGGCAATGGATCTGCCCATGGTGCATGCCTCCAAAGATCAACTGCGCCAGGTATTTTTAAATATGATTTCCAATGCCATGGATGCCATGCCCGATGGCGGAAAGTTAAGTATTAAAACCACTTCCCAGGGAAATAACGTGCGTATCATCATTTCAGATACTGGCATGGGTATTAAAACCGAACATTTGGAAAAGGTGTTTGATTCTTTTTTCACCACCAAAACAGACAGTGTCAAAGGCGTGGGGCTGGGGCTTTCTGTGTGTTATGGGTTCATCAAGGACCATGGGGGAGATCTCACAGTTGAGAGTCAGGTGGGTACAGGTACCACATTTACCATCCTGCTGCCGGTGAGCACCTCAAAAGTCTGAGGATTAACACTACTTTCGAGGGTGATCATAAGATGGACCCCACTCAAATTTACCAACTCCGAAAGTTGAGTGGTAATTTATTTGACACCGCAAGCATTTATCGTTACTATGTACCCTAAAAAGAGCAATCAATCTTAATCAGCTCCATGCTCATAGAGCTGGATATTTTCACTTTCCAGCCTTGGGTTTAATGTCGCTTTCCATAATACACACGCCAGAATCGTGTTCCAATGAAACGTGCACACTTAGTATTCCTGATATAGAATCCGGATTACGGCAAAAGGTGAACTACATCTATTTTCATCCCTTATGCATCCATCTATCCAAAGGATAATTTTTAAAAAGGGTTAATCATACCCCCGACTATCTCAAAAAAATCAAAAATATGAAAAATGGCCCAGGCTTTGATCTCGCCCGCCATAAGTTCTTTGTTTTGCCATTCCATATGGGGGTGCAATAAAATTTAAAAAAAGCACATACTGTATTGACCATAGGAACTTAGGACCCGCAAATTACGAGCATAAGACCACCACATAACGTCACAAAGGAGAACCATCGTGGAATCTGTACAAGGATACCTGGAAATTATGGATCAGGGATTTGGATTTCTCAGGCAAATTGAAAATAATTTTCAACCGCTTCCTGAAAATACTTACGTCCCTAACAAACTGATCAGTCGCTTTAAACTCAGCGAAGGAGGATTCATCCAGGGAACCGGGGAAAAAAAGAATTCCCAAAACAAAAATCTGGCCCTGGTTCACATTGACACCATCAACGGTATCCCCCTAAAAGAGACCTTAAACACAGTGTCTTTACAGGATCAGGTGAGCATTAACCCCTACCAACGCCTTACCATGACCATGGGGCCCGATGATCTCACCGGAAAAGCCCTGGACCATATTGTCCCCATGGGGCTTGGCCAGAGAGGGCTCATCATTTCGCCCCCCAAAACGGGGAAAACCACTTTGTTGAGACACATGGCAAATGCCGTTGTCACCAACCACCCCGACACCGAGGTGTTTATTCTTCTGGTGGATGAACGGCCCGAAGAGGTCACTGATTTTAGAAGAGGCCTTAAGGATGCCCATGTTCTTTACTCCTCGGCTGACCAGCAGATCGGTCATCACATGCGCATGACCCGCCTGGCCATGCACACGGCCATCTGCTGCGCAGAACTGGGAGGGGATGCCGTGGTGTTCATTGACTCCCTCACCCGTATGACACGGGCCTTTAACACCCAGACAGAAAGCCATGGCCGAACCATGACCGGCGGTCTGGGGGCCAACTCCATGCAGATTCCCAGAAAAATTTTCGGGGCGGCCCGCAAAGTTGAAAATGGCGGATCACTCACCATCGTTGCCACCATATTGGTGGAAACCGGCAGCCGTATGGACGATGTTATTTTCCAGGAGTTTAAAGGCACTGGCAATATGGATCTCATGTTGAACCGCACCTGTGCAGAAAGACGCATCTGGCCCGCCATTGATATCAATCAATCCGGTACCCGCAAGGAAGCCCTGCTCATGGATGAGGCCGAACTCCAGGAAATATCAGATATTCGCAGGGACATCAGCGACATGGATGAAACCGATGCCATGGCCGCCTTTCTTGAGTATCTCAAAGAGAAATAAATACAAGGAACTTTGAAATAATAAAACTACCCACTTTTAGGTGCCACACACCGGATAGAAGTGAAGAACTCATTAATGTTGGGTAAATTATTTCCTACAAACTCCCTAACTGCTAATGATTTTCGGTCTTTGTTGGGGGCAAACCCAGATGACCCGATTGTTGTAAAAAATGGCCAGGTCTGCCCATGGCAGTTATTGAAGATTTCGAATAAATGGACCCACCGCATTGATCCCCTCTTCGTTGACGATACGAATGGTCTGGGAACCAATGACAGCAATATCTGCTTTACCCTTGAGGTATGCCACATCTTCTTTATCTTTCACCCCAAACCCCACGGCCAGGGGAAGGTCTGTGGCCTTCCGACACCGGGCAAGATAGGTATCCAGATCATGGGAAAAGGTGGTCTCTTTGCCCGTCACTCCTTTTCTGGCCATGCAGTACATCAAACCAGAGCCCTTGGCGGATAAAAGCTGCATGCGCTCATCTGTGGTGGTGGGCGAAAAAATATAAACAGGATGACGGCCGTGTTTTTCCATGGCATTAAGATAGGTCTTCCCCTCTTCCGGGGGAAGATCCGGCACAATGGCTCCTTTTATACCTGCCCCTGCCATATCCCCGGCAAAACGATCCATTCCATATTTAAATAAAATATTGGTGTAGGTCATGAATAAAAAAGGAATGTCAAACCGTTGGGATGCTTCCCGGGCAAATTTAAAACATTCCGCCACCCGGGCTCCGGCATCCAGGGCCTTTTGATTGGCCTTTAAAATCACAGGCCCATCTGCCATGGGCTCTGAAAAGGGAATCTGTAATTCCATGAGATCCACCCCGGCTTCCACCATCTGGGCCACAATTTCCATGGAGGCTTCAAAGGAGGGATACCCCAGCACAATGTGGGTCATGAGCAGAATGTCTTTTTTTTCTCTTTTTTCTCTGATATAAGCTTCAAGCATTGTATTCACCTGCCTTTTCCCTTATAAACGCTTTCCAGTTGGGGTCATCAAAGGCCTCTGCCACGGTGAAGATATCCTTGTCCCCCCTGCCCGATTGATTGATGATAATGCACTGATCGCCGGAAAGGTTACCGGCCTCTTTAAAGGCCCCAGCAAAGGCGTGGGCCGACTCCAGGGCCGGTATAATACCCTCTTTTTGCATGGTGAGCCTTAACGCGGCTATGACCTCTTCATCGGTGGCCGATTCAAACCGGGCCTTTTTTTCCACATGGAGCTGGGATAAAATGGGGGAAACCCCCACATAATCAAGCCCTGCCGCAATGGAATGAGTCTCTTTCATCTGCCCATCGTCATCCTGGAGGAAAAAGGTTTTATACCCCTGGGCCACCCCCACCGAGGCATCATCGGTGCAAAGGCGGGAGGCATGTTCCCCAGTGCTGAGGCCACGACCAGCCGCTTCCACCCCCACACATTCCACCTCTGAATCAGACAAAAATCCACTAAAAATACCCATGGCATTGGAGCCTCCCCCCACACAGGCATACACCCGGGCAGGTAACTGCCCCTCCCGTTCCAAAATTTGTTTTCTGGCTTCTTTTCCAATGATGGATTGAAAATAAGTGACCATCTCTGGAAAGGGGTGGGGACCACAGGCGGTTCCCAGCACATAATGGGTGGTCTCCATGTGGGTCACCCAGTCCCGGAAGGCTTCGTTGATGGCATCCTTTAATATCCGGGTACCATCGGTGACAGGGATCACCGTGGCTCCCATCTGCTCCATCCAGAACACGTTGGGTCGCTGGCGCTTTACATCCACCTCTCCCATGTAAATGGTACAGTCAAATCCGAATTTGGCGGCCATGGTGGCCGTGGCCACCCCGTGCTGTCCCGCCCCTGTCTCTGCAATGACCCGGGTTTTGCCCATTTTTTTCACCAGAAGCCCCTGGCCCATTACATTATTGGCCTTGTGGGCACCGGTGTGGTTGAGATCTTCTCGTTTGATATAAATTTTTGCCCCGCCAAAATGCTTTGTTAAATTTTCTGCATAGGTAAGCGGGGTGGCCCGGCAGGAGTAAGTGGACATGAGATCCACATAGGACTCCCAAAAGGCGGGATCATTTTTTATCTCATTGAAATGGCCCACCAGGTCATCAAAGGTGGCTGTCAGAATTTCGGGGATGAATGCACCGCCGAACTCCCCGTAATATCCACGTTTATTCATGTGTATTGCCTCCAAGGGTCTGTGAAAAAACAAATTGGTCTGTGCGACATAATAATTCTGAGTAAACCGCATTTTCCGCCTGGGGAAAATCCAGAAATCGTTTCACTAACAAAACAGGCTCATCCATGCCAAGGCCGAGGATATCCGCCTGGAATGGAGACAGACGGTTCACCCGAAAATTCTGTCTCCCACAATCCGGTACCATATAAAATTTATCAGACACCACCAGAGCCAGGGATTTTCCGGTGAGATCCATGTGTTCAATGCCCTTGAACAAGGTGGGATGAAGATAAATATTTTCCAGCAGCACCGGCACTTTCCTGGCTATGGTTAATCGGGTGACGCAATAGGCATCTCCCCCGGAAAAAGGATTTTCATCATCACCTGAAATTTGCTTCAGGCAGATGGGGTTGAGTATTTGAATGTCAATGTCAATGCCCTGACGATGAAAGGCAGATGAAGTGCCTGCAAGGGAAAAAAGATCCACATCATCCTTTAACTCAGCGACAAAGGTACCTGCCCCCCGTCGTCTTTTGACCAACCCTTTTCTCACCAAAATATCCACTGCCTGACGGGCTGTGGGACGTCCAATACCATAGGTCTGTGCAAGGCCCATTTCTGCGGGTATACGGGTTCCGGGGGCATATTCTCCGGATCTTATTTTGGATATTAAAATGTCTGCCAGCTGATGGTATAGCGGCAGGGGAGACTCAGTATTCAGCATTTTTTCACCTGATTTTCAAATTCATATAAACTGACATGTTCTGACGGACACAACCATGATGAAAATGGCATTATGCCGCCCCCAACACCTGCCCTGACCGGAACGAGAATATCGGAGGGTATTTTTGCCCAGAACCCAGAACCCAGAACCCAGAACCCAGAACCCAGAACCCAGAACCCAGAACCCAGAACAAACATGCAACAAATATGTAAAGTTGTCAAGACATTCTATCTATTTTTTCAACACCCCGCCCACTTCACCTATAATAAATTATAGTTATTTTATTTATTATAGTTATTTTAACTTTCAATAAGTATATATTTTATATTGACACAAGATAAAATATATAATAAATATAATAACTATATAAGCTTCATTTTCATACTGAGTTCTTCTCTCCCCCTCTTTTTGTATCGCGATTTTTTTGATCACAGCTCACCCACTGCCCATGCAATTCATGCTTTGGAATCATTCGTGCCAATCGAAAATGGCCAAAATCAGGGCATCCTTCAAAGGGACTTTACATTAATCCACCAATCAAAAGGAGGGTCGATTCATGGAAGACACCATGACCGTATTTACCGCAAGTAAACATTGCAATGTATCATCAAAAACCATCATTAACTGGGTGGAGGCCGGTCACATCAAGGCTTACAAAACAGTGGGGGGCCACCGCAGAATCAAAAAAGCAGATCTTGAAGAATTCATGGAAGCCCAGGGCATTCCCATCCCCCATGCCCGGGAAAAGGGAAGTGGCAAAAAAATTCTGGTGGTGGATGACGATATGATCATCGTAGAGTCCATTGTTCAGTCCCTGGAGGAGGACGAATATGATTATGAAGTCATCTCTGCCTCGGACGGATTTGAAGCAGGTCTCCAGGTCAACCATTTTAAACCGGATCTACTCATCCTGGATATCATGATGCCGGACATCAAGGGGTATGAGGTGTGCAAAAAAATAAAATCCACCGAAGACACCGCCCACATCAAAATCATCGTCCTCTCCGCCTATCTTGACGATGAAAAATTCCAGCAAATGAAGGATAACGGTGCGGACATGTGCCTGTCAAAACCCCTGCCCCTGTCCCAGTTAAAAAATGAAGTGGCAAGACTGCTTGGACTTAAAGAATAGGAGGCCTATCATGAGCTTGAAAGACTCACTGGAAAAAAAGAAATTTGTCGTAACCTCGGAGATACAGGCCCCCATGGGGGATGATGATCCCCAGGAACTGATCAAAAGTTTGAACAGAGTCAAGGGACGGGTGGACGGTGTCTCGCTGTCTGAAGTGGAACTTGAAGGGGTAGTGGGAGACAGCATCCAGACCTGTGATCTCCTTCGCCAGAATCGTTTCAATGCCATTTATCAGACCACCACCAGGGATAAAAACCGATTTCAACTCCAGCGGGATCTCGCTCTGGCCCATGAGGCCGGTGTTGAAAATCTCCTGGTGTTCACCGAAGACTATCGCATTTCCGGGGACAGTCTCCAGGAGTCCATGTTTTTCCATGTGGATTCAGGAAAACTGTCATCGGTGCTGGAGCACATGAAACAGGGCCAGACCATTGACGGCAATGCCCTGGATCAAAAGGTGGATTTTGTATTGGGTTCCGGAGTGGAAACGCCCTGGGGAAAAAATCTTCCCAAACGGGGTATGGAAGAGATGGAGGATATGATCAATGTGGGAACCGGTTATTTTCTCACCACCCCCATCTTTGACCTGGATCAATTTGAAAAATTCATGAAACAGGCCAACACCTTTGGAACACCCGTCATCGCCGAGGTGATGATTCTTCGCACCGGAGGCATGGCGAAATTTCTTAACCGGCATTTTAAATCCGGACTGGTACCGGAATGGGCCATACAAAAACTGTTGAAAGCCCCGGATAAAACCCGTGCCAGCATTGAACTCTTTGCCGATACCATCAAAGGACTTAAAGACCTGTGCCAGGGGGTGCACATCATCACCATTGGCGGTGAAGACAAGCTTGGCGAATATCTTGATGCAGCTAAATTACGATAAGTCCCCGTGCATGGCTAAAATATCCTGATTTTTAAGGAGGGATAATAAAAAATGACAGATTCAATTGCGCTTGATGAGCTCACCTGCGAATTAAAAAATGAGGTGGTAAGCCGTATTCCCGATGCAAACCTTGACCTGTGTCTCACCTGCGGGGCCTGCACCGGTGGATGCCCGGCCAGCGGACAGTTTGACATGGACCCCAGAAAATTCTTACGCATGCTGCTCTTGGGCATGGATGAAGAGATTGCCAAAAACCCCTGGGCCTGGGTGTGCACCATGTGCGGTCGCTGTGTTACGGCCTGCCCCATGAAGATTAATATCCCCAAATTGATTTTCAATGTCAGGGCCGCCTGGCCCCGGGAAAAAAGACCCAAAGGTATCCGAGGTTCCTGCGACCAGCACATCCGATCGGGCAATGCCATGGGCGTTCCCAAAGAAGATTTTGTATTTACCATTGAAGATGTGGCCGAAGAGATCAAGGAGGAACAACCCGATTTCAGCGATTTGAATATCACCGCAGACCGTGTCGGTGCCCACATGGTGTTAAACCAGAACTCCCGGGAACCCGTCACAGAACCCGATGAGATGAGCCCCTTATGGAAGGTGCTCCACCTCACCGGTGTGGATTGGACCTATCCCACGGTGATGTGGGGGGGAGAAAATTATTGCATGTTTCTGGCCGATGACGAAGGGTGGCGATATATCATGGAGGAGTTTGCCCACCACATCGAACATACCATTAAGGCCAAAGTGGTGATCAACACCGAATGAGGACATTCCTACTATTCAATCCTGGAAGGATTGAGAAAATTTGACATCCCCCACACCTTTGAGCTGAAAAGTATCATTGAACTCTTTGCCCAGTGGATCAGAGAAGGTACGTTAAAGGTCAACGCCGACTGGAACAAGGATCTTAAAGTAAAATTCACCGTGCAGGACCCTTGCAATATCGCCAGAAAAATTGAATCCGACCACATCGTTAATGACCTCAGGTTTGTCATAAAAACCATTGTGGGAGAAGAAAATTTCATCGATATGATTCCCAATAGATCCAACAATTTTTGCTGCGGGGGCGGGGGCGGTGCCCTCCAGGCCGGACACACCGAACAGCGACGGGCCTATGGAAAAATAAAATTTGACCAGATCATTGAAACCGGGGCAACCTATGTCATCACCCCCTGCCACAACTGCCATGCCCAGATTGAGGATATGTGCCACCATTACGGCGGTTCTTATCACACGGTCCACCTCTGGACCATCATCTGTCTTGCCATGGGCATACTGGGCGAAAATGAGCGGACCTATCTTGGCCCGGACCTGGCGAACCATGGACTTGAAAAGGAGGAGACATAATGACCGGAAACCAAATTGGATCTGTGATGGTTGTCGGCGCTGGCATTGCAGGGATTCAAGCCTCCCTGGACCTTGCCGATGCGGGTTATCTTGTATATCTTGTGGAAAAAGATACCGCCATTGGCGGTGTCATGGCCCAGCTGGATAAAACCTTTCCCACCAATGACTGCTCCATGTGCATAATCTCTCCCAAACTTGTGGAGGCGGGACGTCATCTCAACATAGAACTTATGCCCATGACCACGGTGAACGCCGTAAATGGCAGTGCCGGTGATTTCACGGTGAACCTCACAAAGGCCCCCCGGTTCATTGACATGGAAAAATGCACCGCCTGTGGCGAATGTCATACCGTGTGCCCGGTGGAACTGCCCAACCCCTTTGATGAAGGTTTGTCTTCCAAAAGGGCTGCGTTTAAACTCTATCCCCAGGCCATGCCCAGCGCCTTTGCCATTGAGAAGGGAGACCGGGCACCTTGCAAACTCACCTGCCCTGCGGGCCTCAATGTCCAGGGCTATGTGCAGATGGTGAAACAGGGTAATTACAAAAAAGCCCTGGAGATCATCATGGAGCAGTTGCCGCTTCCCGGGGTCCTGGGACGTATCTGCCCCCATGAGTGTGAAGATGCCTGCCGCCGGTGTGAGGTAGATGAGCCCATTGCCATTCGGGATCTGAAACGACTGGCCGCGGATCAGTACGATGCCAGGGACATTGAAATTAAGTGCGCCCCGGACACAGGCAAAAAGGTGGCCATCATCGGATCTGGCCCGGCAGGTCTTTCCTGTGCCTACCATCTGGCCCGGAAGGGAATAAAATCTACCATATTTGAGGCTCTTCCCAGGGCTGGAGGCATGCTCCGGGTGGGAATTCC
>Ga0208900_1001393_pt1 | contig 12936 bp, 9 predicted proteins | sample AntAceMetag02UKK_FD_184763 | JGI IMG/M metagenome (GOLD analysis project Ga0208900, IMG submission 184763) | Saline lake microbial communities from Ace Lake, Antarctica - Antarctic Ace Lake Metagenome 02UKK (SPAdes) (version 2) | ecosystem: Environmental > Aquatic > Non-marine Saline and Alkaline... | reverse complement strand
ATGGAAGTACCGGTTCCGAGAAAGGTTATTGTAATCTTTTTTTTATCCATTTAGTTTAAAATTTTCTAAGTCAGTCTGTAGTTCTCAGTTCACAGTCATCAGTCCACAGTCATCAGTTCTCAGTCATCAGTTCACAGTCATCAGTTCTCAGTCCACAGTCCACAGTGCCGGGCTTTGCCCGTGCATCCACGAAAAATTACGAAAATCATCGATTTTCTATTTTTCGGGATCCACAGTCATCAGTCCACAGTCATCAGTTCTCAGTCCACAGTGCCGAATTAATATATTAGTTCTTCAATCACTAACCTTGTAGTTATCAACTGATTTTGAAGTTTTTCTTTATCGTTTACCTGAATTGTTCTGCTCATCTCTTTGTGTACAAATACTTTCCCTGATTTATTGCAATAGTCAAGGTTTGTTTCAAACAAAAATATTTCTACATCACTTTTAAGATCCGGGTGTGTAAATGTTCCACGGTAATTGTTGAGCATCATTCCTTTTGAAGTAAGCCCTTCAATTTCGGTGCTGATGGCATAAATTCCGTCGGGAGGAATTAGCTTACTATCTTCTTCGATTTTTACCACGAATGTTTTAAACCCCAGATCAGCATAAAGCTGGCTGCCTTCACAAAAAACGGAGTGGATAAAGTAAATGTGGTCGAGGTATGCGTTGGCGTGCATTATCTTACCATTTTTGAGCGACTTGCGGATTTTTGTAGAGCCCACGGTTTCTTTTTCGAGTTCCTGTTTTGGAATTTCCACCACCTCAAAGTTGAGCTCGGTTCCCAATCTTTTCAGTTTTTCGTAATTGCCCTCTTTATTATGCCCAAAATAATGGTTGTAACCCACCACAATAGTTTTTGCCCCCATCTTACCTACCAGTAATTTCCTTACAAAATCTTCGGCTGAAGTTTTTGAAAATTCAAGTGTAAAATTGATGATCACGAGGTTGTCGAGCCCGGTTTTTTCGAGTAGTTCAATTTTTTCGCTTTGCGAATTAATCATCTCCAAATCCTTACCTTTTGTTTCGGGGTAGAGTACTTTTCGCACATGCGGGTAAAAAGTGATGAGCACAGATTCGCCACCATTAGCCCTGGCCAGCTCATTGAGCCTGCCAATTAACACATGATGGCCAATATGCACCCCATCGAACGACCCGGTGGTAACAGCACAATTACTGATGTTCGGGAGATTTTCTATGTCTCTGAATACTTTCACGTTTGCTTAATAATATTTTGTTCTATTTTTTCTTTTGCAGATTTCCATAGCCCGTTCCTTTAGGTTCGGGGTTATTGAAATTCCACGAATCTGCTTGAGGAGGGCGTTTTGTCATAGGCATCCCAATGGGTACGCCCTTTTAAAGTTTTCCCCAATTTTTCAGGTAAGGCCGTGAACGGCCTCGTCAAATTTCATTGAACGCATTTTTCAACCCTGCGCTAAAGCGCAGGGTTATGGATTCTCACTTGAAATAAACCCGCATAAAATTTCTTAGCCTGACGGCTATGCGCAGTGGCGGGATTCCCCCGAAGGGTCGGGGTCCCGCGCGTGCGGGACTTCGCTCAATCCCGCCTACGGCGAGGATGTCGCTTCGCTCCACATCACTCCAACCCATCACCTAAACGGGTAAGGTAACCGTAAAAACTGTCCCTTTATCCGGTTCACTTTCAACGCTGATAGTTCCCTTATTTAGTTCAACTATTTTTTTTACGATGGATAATCCCAGCCCACTTCCGGTAATATTTTTCGTTTTCGGATTTTTTATCCTCGAAAAATCTTTGAAAAGCATTGCCTGGTCTTCTTTATTGATGCCGATGCCTGAATCTTCAACACGAATTTTAGTTTTTCCATCCGCCTCAGCAAGGTCAATCTTTACTGTCCCGCTTTGCCGGTTGTACTTTATAGCATTCGAAATGAGGTTATTCAAAATGATTTCCATTTCTTCGGGGTCGATAAATTTAATCATTTTTTCGGGTGCATTCAAAGCCACGTCCACTTCTTTTTGTATTGCAAAAGGCATCATAGTATCGATGGCATTGCGCACAATAGTTACCAAATCAACATTTTCGGCCCGCTGGCTTTGTTTGCCCGATTCAATTTTAGTAAGATCTAAAAGATCAAAAATCAGGTTGCGCATCCCCGTTAGCCTTTTTAACGACCGGTCGATAAATTCGTTGTAATCGTTAATATTATCGCCCAACTGGCGGTCTTTAATTATATTAAGATAGCCTTCCACGGCATTGAGGGGCGCTTTGAGTTCGTGGGACAAAACCGATAAAAACTGGAAGCGGATTTGTTTGCCCTGCTGTTTCATTTCGCGGGCCATGCGCTTGAGGTAAATCTGTTTTACAATGGTTTCGAGCGATGATTTGAGTTCCAGGGGTGTGAATGGTTTCGGGATAAAATCCACTGCCCCGTCGTGGGTAGCTTTTACGGCAAGTTCGAGCGAGGCATAAGATGTAATCATCACCACAAACATGTCGTACTTTTTGTTGCGGATGTACTCCAGCACTTCCACCCCTTGTATGCCCGGAAGTTTGTTATCGAGCAGCACAATATCGGGTTGCTCGCTATCGGCAATCCTTATGCCTTCTTCCCCATCGGCAGCCTCGAATAGCTCGAATTCGTAGAACTCATCCATAAAAGGGTAATCCACTTTAAAATTACGCAAGATGCGTATCACCCCCGAGCGAATGCCGGGTTCATCATCAACAACCAATATTTTTAGTTTTGCCATATTTATTATTTCAGTAAGCAGTCCACAGTGGGCAGTCCTCAGTAAGCAGTCCTCAGTGCCGGGCTTTGCCCGTGCATCCCTGCCTCGCCTTAACAATAGCCTACGCAGGCGGCAAGGCGGGCTCGAAAAATTACGGAAATCATAGATTTCCTATTTTTCGGGATAGGCAGTCTTCAGCCCATTCTGTATTGATCAAATTATCAATCCGAATGTGCAATTAAATTTTTTATCAAAAAAAATGTTTTTATTCAAGCTTTTCATTCAATACATTGAAATGCCTACATTTTTAATAATTTCTTAATCTCTTTTTCGAGCTGATCGCCCCGGATGCCTTTGTCCAGGATCAAATCGGCCTTAATCCACTCTTTGTTGCTTGCATCGCTCAAATCGAAGCCCATGCCAGTTTCTGCTGTTACCGCCGTGGCGAGAATTACAGGAACATTGGGGTATTTCTTTTTTATTTTATAGCTCAAAACAAACCCGCTATCTTCGTTTTCCATCATCAAATCAAAAATGGCAAGGTCGGGCTTTAGCGATTCAATTACTTTTTCGCCTTCTCGCTGGCCATCAGCAGTTACCACATCAAAGCCAAAATTTTCAACTTTAAGCTTCAATTGAAACAGGTAATCCATATCATCATCAACAATCAAAATTGTTTTCTTCATGTTCAATTATAATTTTTCAGTTTGAGATTTTAAATCTAAAAAGCTTCAACTATTCAACATTCATTCTCTAATTTTCCAAAGCCCCCGGAAAGCTAACTTTAAAGGTAGTTCCTGTTGGCCCGGAATCAGGATCGGCATTTGAAACCACATCAATTTTGCCCTGGTGCATTTTTACTATTCCATAAACCAGCGGCAAGCCGAGCCCTGTACCCTGGCCAATTCCTTTGGTAGTAAAAAAAGGCGTGAAAACATGCTCCATATTTTCTTTTGAAATACCTGTGCCAGTATCGCTGATGTTGATAAAAAAATGTTCTGCATCATTGTTAAGCGTAATGCTAAGTTTTCCACCATCGGGCATGGCTTCCACGGCATTTTTTTCGAGGTTGGTCAGCACCTGCATCATCTGGTCGGTATCAATATTTGCCATTGGATTTGATATTTCACTTTGAAAGTCGATGGTAATATTTTCGGGTTTAATTATGGATGTTATGCTCTGTTTTACAAAATCGATAATATTGATCGGGCTAAGATTTACCTGGTTTTTTCGTGCAAAATTAAGTAAGCCACCAACAATTTTTTTGCATCGTGCTGCCTGCTCAATAATCAGGTCCAGGTCCTGACGCACTGGATCATCTTCGGGGGTTTCATCTTTAAGAATGTTGCTGTACATGGTAATTACACCGAGGGGATTGTTAAGCTCGTGCGCAATTCCGGCAGAAAGGCGGCCCAGGCTTACAAGTTTTTCTGATTGCTTCAAAGCCTGTCGTGTTGAGGCCAGGGTTTGATTCGAGATATTAAGATCGCCAATGGATTGATGTAGCTTTTCGATGCTGTAAGGAAGGCACATTTCATCCTCGGCCAGTCCCTGCACAATGGCAATGGCATGTTCGCGGCAGGTATCGTAACCACAGGAACCACAATTTAAATGATCTTTTTCCTCAAATTTCCCAATAGTTTCCAATACTTCCCTTATCTGTTTTTCGCTTGGCATAGGCAGCCTGCGATCACGACCATCGTGCTGCGTTTGATAATCGAGTTTGCTGTACTTTTCCACATTTTTTTCCCATTCGCCCTTGTCGATGTCCTGCAATCTTTTTCTAACGTAATTACTCACCTTGGTTCGGCGGCTGTACCTCGAACCTCGTTTCGACATTCCGGGGCCAACAATACAACCCCGGCAGCATAATAGCTCGAGGTGGTGCTTTTCTTCTTCTTCACTTTCAAATTCCCTGACTGCTTCCCTGAAGTTAACCCTCCCGGAAGCAACAATTACATTTTCGTTAATGATATCCTCTGAAATATCGGCTGTTTGCAACAGCCCGCGGCTTACCGGGAAAATTGCTCCTTTTCCTGCATGGGGCAGGTCAAAATCGGTAGGATCTGTGTTTTCGGGGGTAATATTTTTTTCTGTTAAAAGATCTCTTAATTCTTTAAAAGTAATGGATTCATCAACCTCATCCGACTCGGCTTTTTTTGCAATGCAGGGGCCAATAAAAACAACTTTTGTATCACTGCCATATTTATCTTTTACTACCCGTGTCATGGCAACCATAGGCGAAACAACTTTTGCCAAATCATTCACCAGGTGGGGATGGTAGTGCTCGATGTAAAAAACAATGGCAGGGCAGTCGGATGAAATACTCCCAAGCTTACCACGCTCATGGTGCATTTTTTTATATTCCCTCGCTACCATATCTGCACCAAAAGCGACCTCACATACCAGGCTAAAACCTAATTTTCTTACCATCCCTACAAAGGTTTTGTAATCATCAATTTCGGTAAATTCGGCCGGGAAACTTGGGGCAATGATTGCTGCTACTTTTTGCTCGTCCCGGAGCAAGGTTTTTAAATCATCGCCTGTTTGCAGGAATACTTTGGCTCCCTGGCTGCACACTATGGTACAATTACCGCAGCCAATACAGCGCTCATTGATCACTTCGGCCTGACCATTTTCGATACGAATGGCTTTTACAGGACATTCTCTTACGCAGGTGTAGCATACTCTGCACCGGTCTTTCACTGTAAATACCAACTGCTTACGTTTTGAGTGACTCATGGAGGCGTTATTCGTTAATAGTTATTCGTTAATCGTTATTGGTTAATCGTTATTCGTTAATGGTTATTCGTTAATAGTTATTCGTTAATAGTTATTCGTTAATCGTTATTGGTTAATCGTTATTTAGTGCGTGTCCATAAAGATACTTTTAAAGCAACACATCCCTTTTCCGGTAACTTGTTTTGAGTTTTTCCCTGAATGATTCTTTCTCCTTTCCCTCGTATTTTTCAAACAGCTCTTTCACTGCCGGGTTTTTATACGATACTTTTATCGACTCCTTTTCATCGATATCATACAATGATTTCATCCTGGCTTTTACGGCATCTTTATGCTTCAAAATGGGTTGTCCACCACCGCTAATACAGCTTCCCGGGCAAGCCATTACCTCAATAAAATGCAAATCGTCCCTGCCTGCTTTAATTTGCCGTATGAGCTCCTTGGCATTCTCAAGCCCGTTTACCGCCGCAAAGCCAATCTTTGTCTTTCCAATTTTGTTATGTATTTCTTTTACATTTTTATTGCTTCGCAAGGCTGTAATTTTGAAATTTAAAAGATTTTTTCCCGTCAAGGTATGATATAGCGTGCGATAAACCGCCTCGGCCACCCCACCGCTTGCCCCAATTATTTTGCCTGCCGAGCTGCGAATAGCAAAAGGACTGTCGGCTAATTCAGGCTCCGCCTGCTGAATGTCTAATCCGTAAAGGCGAATGAGTCGTGCAAGCTCGCGCGTAGTTAGCACTGAATCCACATCCTGAATGCCCTTGTGCGTGTTTTCCTCGCGTTGTGCCTCAAACTTTTTTGCAGTGCAGGGCATAAGCGATACCGAATGAATCTGTTCGGCCTTAATTTTTTGTTGTCGCGAGAAATGATGTTTGATAAGGCTGCCCATAATTTGTTGTGGCGATTTGGAAACAGAAATATGGTGCAGCATGTCGGGATGGTACTCTTCCATAAATTTGATAAATGCCGGACAATCGCTCGAAAACATCGGGAGGTTTTTATTTTGTTCAATCCGGCTTACCAGTTCTTCAACAATTTGCATCACCATAATATCGGCAGCAAAGGCAGTTTTAAATACCTTTTTAAAACCAATCTTTCGAAGTGTTGCTACCAAAAGCCCATCCATTTCCTTCCCGGATTTTACATTAAACTCTTCGGCCAGCGAAACCGAAATTGTAGGCGAAATCTGGACAACTGTGTATTTCTCCGGGTTTTGCAAAGCTTCCTGCACCTGGCCAATATTATCTTTTTCGTGTAATGCGCCTGTTGGGCACACCATGATGCACTGCCCGCAGGTGATGCAATTTGAAATATTGAGCAGGTTGTTGAAAGTTGGACCAACAATTGTTTTCATTCCTTTCCCAATAAAATCGAAGGTGGAAACTCCAATTCTTTCCTTACACATCCGCACGCACCTCCCACAAAGAATACACTTATCAGGATCGCGCACTATGCTGGAGCAGGAAGGGTCTTTTTTCAAATTCTTTTTCACAATGGGCAAACGCCGCTCCCTAATCCCCAATTCTTCGGCCAGGGTTTGCAATTCACAATTTTTATTTCTGATGCAGTAAAGGCAATCATCCGGATGGCTGGAAAGCAATAATTCAACAATCGTTCTCCTTGCCCTTATCACCTTTGGCGAATGGGTGTGTATTTTCATCCACTCATCCACGGGGTGCGAGCAGGCAGGAATCAAATCAATGTGGCCATCCACTTCTACCACACAAATCCGACAAGCTCCCGTAGGCGAAAATGTCTCCATATTGCAAAGCGTAGGCACCGAAATACCGTTTCTCCTGAGTGTTTCAAGAATGGTATCCCCTTTCCGGGCTTTTATGGTTTTATTATTTACTTCGATGTTGAAGATCATGTGAGGCTTTGGAGTTATTCGTTAATGGTTAATTGTTATTGGTTATTCGTTAATTGTCCCGAAAAATAAAAAATCTTTGATTTTTGTAATTTTTCGAGGATGCTCGAGCGAAGCTCGGCATTATTCGTTAATTGTTATTGGTTAATCGTTAATCGTCCCGAAAAGTAGATCCCGAACCTTCGTTAATTGTTATTATAGGTTAAGTTGTTTGTAAAAAACTTATAATCGCTTTCATTCAACAATTCTAATTCATAAGGCAATCCTTCAATATCAACAGTGGTGAATATTTCATTTTTGAATCGATGGTGATAATATTATGATTTTTATTTATAAAATATCAATGGCTGAAAATTTACAAACATCATAGCAAACGCCGCATTTTGTACACTTTGCCTGATTGATAAAATGTATTTCCCTGGCCGAACCTGTGATGGCATCTTCCGGGCATTTTTTTAAACACACCATGCAGCCGGTACACCTTTCGGCGCTTATTAAATACGTGCGTAAATCCTTGCAAACATTGGCCCTGCATTTCCTTTCGTAAATGTGTTCTTCAAACTCGTCGCGGAACCATTTGAGTGCCGACAGTACAGGATTGGGAGCAGTTTTACCCAAACCACAAAGTGAGGTTTCGCTGATTACCTCAGCCAGGCTTTCGAGTTGCAAAACACCCTTGAACCGCATAAGTGACTCATGGCCATTATTCTCATCAGGCCGCCGTGTAATGGCATCCAAAATTTTGTACATCCTGTTGGTGCCTTCGCGGCAGGGGATGCACTTCCCACAAGATTCTTTCTGGAGGAAATCAATAAAATACTTTACAATATCAACAATGCACTTCTTGCTGTCTAACACCACGAGGCCGCCAGAGCCCATGATTAGTTCAGCCGCCTTGAAAACCCCGTAATCAATTTTTATGTCGATGTTTTGCTCAGGGATCAGGCTGCCCGAAGGCCCACCAATTTGAACAGCTTTAAGCGTTATTTCATCTTTTAGTCCTCCGCCAATTTCGTAAATGATCTCATCGAGGCCAATGCCAAAAGGCACTTCAATAATACCGGTATTGATTGTGTCGCCGGCAAGTGCAAATAGTTTTGTTCCTGCACTTTCGTGTGTTCCAATGGCCTTAAACCAATTGGGACCATTCATTATTATTAGCGGAACATTGGCCAGGGTTTCCACATTGTTCACGATGGTAGGCTTACCAAATAGCCCTTTTTCGCTTGGATAGGGAGGTTTTGAACGTGGCATTCCCCGCCGGCCTTCCAGGCTTTTCAATAATGCTGTTTCTTCACCACAAACAAAGGCACCCGGACCTTCGCGTAAAAATATCTGCAAATTATACCCGCTGCCAAAAATGTTCCTCCCCAAAAACCCATTTTCTTTGGCCTGTTCCAACGCGTTTTTTAACCTCTTTACTGCAAGTGCATAATCAGAGCGGATGTAGATATAGGCTTTTGTAGCTCCAATGGCGTAAGCGGCAATTGCCATTCCTTCAATCAACCTGTGGGGATTTCCCTCAACAAGCGCCCGGTCCATGTAGGCTCCGGGATCGCTTTCGTCAGCATTACAAACCAGGTACTTTTGTTCTCCACCGATCGACCTTACCACATTCCATTTTTTCGCCGTTGGAAAACCTCCTCCTCCCCTTCCCCTGAGTCCACTTTGCCCGATCATATTGCAAACCATTTCGGGGGGGTAATTTAAAATGGTTTTTACAAAAGCCATGTAACCTTCCCGTGCCATGTATTCATCAATACTGTTTGGTGCAATTTCGCCACAGTCAAACAGCAACACCCGTTTTTGTTTTTTAAAAAATGGCAAGTCGTTGATTATTGGGATATTTTCCCAATACTCATGCTCATCATTCCTTACCTGGCCTAAAACATTTGAGCCTGAAATATGGTTATGAAAACATTCATCGAGGATGGTTTCAACTTTTGAATGGTTTACTTTTTGGAAACTCACCCGTGCTTTTCCTGGTGTTTGAAAGTCGAGCAGGGGTTCGGCACTGCACAGTCCAATGCATCCAACTTCAACTATATCGGCATCCAATTGATTTTTTTTCAAATACGCTTCCACAGCAACAAGTGTTTGGCCTGCACCTGCTGCAATGCCACAGGTACCGGTGCCAACAAAAATCACAGGCTTTTTCAAATTTCTCCTCAATAAAAAGTTCATCTTTTTTTGAACCTTTTCATCGTATTCACGAGTGAAATTTGATACTACGTTATCGATTAAATATTTTGAATCGGGTTCATTAAACATCACACCCCCTCGCTTTCTTTTATCGAATCAATTAGCTCTTGTACCATATCCAGGGTAAAACCTGTGTAAAATTTTTCATTCACTTTTACAACCGGAGCCATACCACAAGCGCCCATGCAGGGTTGGGTTGCAATGCCAAACAATTTGTCTTTAGTCAGTTGTCCCGATGAAATATTCAGTTGTTTTTCAAATGCTTTCAATAAATTACCCGCACCCTCCAGGTGGCAGGCAGTACCATTGCAAAGATGGATTTGGTATTTTGCCTTATCAGTAAACCTAAATTGGTCGTAAAAGGTTGATACCGCATACACTTTGCTGGTAGGAATATTTAAATAAGCCCCCACTTTTACCACGGCATCTTCCGAAATATATCCTTCGGCTTTTTGTATTTCCTGCAAAATCGGGAGTAAATTCTCCCTATCGTGATTCGGAAAGTTTTGAAGCACCTCCTCTATCTTATTCATTCAATTAGTAATTAAATAGTTACGCTAAGCAATGACAAAATTACTACTTTTTTGTTAATTGTTTCACATTGTTAAATTTTTAACATTAAACTATTATTAAAATATTTTTTATGATCTTTGCTTTTTAATGAACTTTGAGCCTTCATATAGGATATGTTACAAAAGAAAGATCTGATAATTTGCCTTGGTAGTTCTTGTTTTGCAAGAGGCAATAAGCAAATGGTGAATATTGTAAAAAAGTTTTTGGGAGATAATCAACTTACACATAAGGTTAACTTTAGGGGAAAACACTGTTTTGGGAATTGTGAAAATGGACCCAGTTTCAAAATTAACGACCATCGTTACGAGCGCGTAGGTGAAGATGAAATTCTAAAGATACTTGAAGAAGAATTTTTGAAATAATTATGGCACTGATAGAAATCATACCCGAAAAATGTACCGATTGTTTGCACTGCGCAAGGGTGTGTCCTGTACATGCCATTATTGTAAAAGTGGGAAATGATCATCCCGAAATTGATCCTGAACGATGCATAGGGTGTGGCTCATGCATAACAGCCTGTTCGAGTGAAGGGATTAAATATTATGATTCAAAATCAATAGTAAACGAGTTGCTGAAATCAAAAGATAGGGTTGCAGCCTTAGTTGATCCGAGTATTTCAGCCGAATTCCCCGACATTACCGACTATCGTAAATTTGTTGAAATGATACGGCAACTCGGATTTGAGCTTGTTTTGGATGCTTCGTTTGGTGTTGATTTGGTTGCAAGAAAATACAAAGCCCTATTCGATAAAAGCAGGGGTAAATATTACATTACTGCCAACTGTCCGGCTATTGTAGAGCTTGTTCGTAAATACCATCCGGACCTCACCGAAAATCTAGCCCCAATCATTTCGCCAATGGATGCCACTGCAAAGGTTGCAAAAGCAGTATATGGCGAGCAAACCAAAACTGTGTTTATCGGGCCCTGCATTGCAGCCAAACTCTGGGCAGGCGAATTTGAAGAAAACTCCGGAGTTGATGCAGCGCTTACCTTTGCCGAGTTAAGACAGCTTTTCGATGAAAAAAATATACACGAAAGCCAACTTGAGTATTCTGATTTCGATCCGCCCTTGGGCAATCTTGGGTCATTATATCCGCTGAGTAGCGGGATTTTGGAAGCCGCTTCAATCGATCAAAGTTTCCTTAATGGAAATATAATAAGTGCCGAAGGGAAAAACGCCTCTTTGGAAGCCATCGAATCGTTCGAAAAAAACATTGAACAGGTAAAGAAGCATTTTAATGTGTTTTACAACGAAGGCTGTATGATGGGGCCGGGCTTATCGCCAAAGGGTGACAAACATTTAAGGACTGCCCGGGTTTTGGATTATACCCACCGCCGAATAAAAAATCTGGATGAAAATAAATGGCATCTTGAAATGGAGAAATTCAGGGGTTTAAACCTGGATTGTAAATTTAAATCCGACGATCAACGCATCGAAGATCCGGCAACATCGAGGGTTGAGGAAATTTTGACCTTGCTTGACAAAACAGGCGAACCCACCGGAACCTGCGCAAGTTGCGGCTTTGACTCCTGCCGCTCGTTTGCAAAATCGGTAGCAAATGGAATTACACGTACCGATATGTGTTTGGATTTTAATAATAAAAATAAGAATAAATACATAGAAACACTCCGCAACTCGAAATCGAAATCGGAGAAAGAAATCGAACACCTTAAAAAGGAACTTAAAGAGCGTCTGTTAGAATTTGAGCTTACAAACGACAAGCTGGAAACTTCGCGTGCCATTATGAACCAAATTCCTTCGGGTGTGGTGATTGTCGATCACAAATTAAAAATCACATCCTCAAACCGCAGTTTTATTGAAATCCTCGGCGATGAAGCCCGCGACATAGATGAAATTATTCCAGGGCTTCGGGGTGCCGACTTAAAAACCCTGGTTCCGGTACAGTTTTATAAAGTGTTCCAAAATGTGCTCGTTACCGGCGAAAACATTCTTAGCCGTGATGTTAAAATTGATGAGGCCTTTTTGAACCTGAGCGTGTTTTCGATCAAAGATAAAAAAGTGGTTGGCGGCATTGTTAGGGATATGTTTTCGCCCGAAGTCCGCAACGAACAAATTATTCAAAGGGTTACCGAAGTCATCGACCAGAATTTGGGGATGGTACAACAAATTGGGTTTTTATTGGGTGAAGGAGCGTCGAAGACAGAAGCCATGCTCAATTCGATTATTCAGTTGCACAGGAAGAAGAAAGGGTGATTGGATGATTGTTATTGGTTAATGGTAAATAGTTAATAGTTATTGGTTAATGGTAAATAGTTAATGGTTATTGGTTATTGGTTAATGGCCCCGAAAAATAGAAAATTTTTAATAAACAGTTTATTTGAAACAGATCATCTCATAATATAAAATAAATTGTGGCGGAATTATTAACCTTTGTGCCTTGGTGTCTTGGTGGTTCAATTTAGATACCACGGAGGTATGCCGATAGCTATCGGGACACATAGGATAAAAAATTAACAAATCTCACAACCTTTTAAAATATTAGTAATTTAATATTAAAAATTTGTCAAAGGAATTCCACATAGAAGTTAATTGTCAACAGCGAAACCATGCCGGGGAGCGGATATGTGGGGATGTGTTCCTACACAGAAAAGTGAAAGAAGAAAACCGCATTATCGCTGTACTTTCCGATGGTATGGGGCATGGTGTAAAAGCCAACATGCTGGCAACACTCACTTCGACCATGGCGCTGAATTTTACCATCGAACACCAGGACCTGGAGAAGATTGCCGAGATCATTATGAACACCCTCCCGGTGTGCAGCGAACGCAAAATCAGTTATGCAACATTCACAATCCTCGACATTGAGATAGCCGGAAAG
>Ga0208900_1001391_pt1 | contig 12946 bp, 10 predicted proteins | sample AntAceMetag02UKK_FD_184763 | JGI IMG/M metagenome (GOLD analysis project Ga0208900, IMG submission 184763) | Saline lake microbial communities from Ace Lake, Antarctica - Antarctic Ace Lake Metagenome 02UKK (SPAdes) (version 2) | ecosystem: Environmental > Aquatic > Non-marine Saline and... | reverse complement strand
AAAGAAAAAGAACTTGATGCCATGGTGGTAGCCTCATGCTCACCCAAACTGCACCTCGACACTTTCAGAAATGTCGCCATCAGGGCTGGTTTAAATCCGTACAATTATGTGCAGGTTAACATACGCGAGCAATGTTCGTGGGCACATTCTGATAAGCCGGTCGAAGCCACCGAAAAAGCCCTTCAATTGATCAAAAGTGGCATAGCCAGGGTCAAATATTCCGAGGCTTTAACAAAGATGACCATTCCGGCAGAAAATGTCGTGGTAGTTGTAGGTGCCGGAATTGCCGGGATGCGTGCTGCCATTGAACTTGCTGATATGGGAACCTACGTATATTTGCTCGAAAGGGAATACTTTGTCGGTGGCCGTTCAGCACAATGGAACGAGTTGTTCTCGACCAACCAAACCGGGCGTGAAGTGATTTCAAAACTCTACAACAAAATCATGGGGTATGATAAGATCACACTGTTTACCGGGGCCGAGATTATTTCGAGCAAAGGAAGTGTAGGTAATTTTGATATCCAGGTAGAGGTAAAAGCCAGGCACATAAAACCGGATTGTGAACTTGATTGGGACAAATTTAGTAAAGCAGTGGAGGTTTGTCCGGTTGAATTTGATGATCCATTTAATTTTGGGCTCACGAAGCAAAAGGCGATTTACAAAAATTACCCCAGTGAGTTCCCGGAAATTCCTGCCATCGATACCGATCATTGCAACCGATGCGGAAAATGTGTGGACATTTGTGATAAAATCGACCTCGACCAAAAAAACGAAATCATAAATATTAAAGCAGGCGCATATCTTTTAGCCACAGGCTTTGATCCTTACGAACCAAAAAAAGGCGAATTCGGTTACCACGAAATCGACAATGTGGTTACACTTCAACAGCTCAAACGAATGATTGAGTTGAATGAAAAAGAGCTGTTGTATAATGGTAAAAAGATCAAAAATGTTGCTTACATTTATTGTGTGGGTAGCCGTCAGACGGATGGAGAGAATAAATACTGCTCACGTTATTGTTGCACTTCGGCCATTCACACAGCCATCCTGCTGAAAGAAAAATACGCCGGGATAAATAATTTCCACTTCAACCGCGGCATCAGGACATATGGTAAGCAAGAGCTACTTTTTAAACAAGCATCAAGCAATGGTGATATTTTCCTTCAGTCGTTTGAGGAGGATCCACCTTCGATTGAAAAAGTAAATGGGGCCACTTTAGTTAAAATCAACGATTTCCTCACCGAAGGAATGGAATTGGAAACCGAAGCCGACCTGGTGGTGCTGGTAACCGGAATGGTTCCACGCCAGAGAGACTCCATCGGAAATATCCTGAAAGTACCCATTGGACGCGACAAGTTTTACAACGAAATCCATCCCAAACTTCGTCCTGTAGAAACCGTGATTGACGGTATCCATATTGCAGGGGCATGCCAGGGACCTAAAACCATTACCGAATCGGTAAACTCATCATTATCCGCCGCAGCCAAAGCCGACTCATTGGTAAGCAAAGGTGAAATTGAGCTTGAGCCAACTTTGGCTAAAATTGATCCGGATTTGTGTGTATGGTGCGATAAATGTGCAGCTTCATGTCCCTACGATGCAATCACTAAAAGTGATAAAAATGGCAAAGCTGTGGCAGATGTTAATAGCGCAAACTGCAAAGGATGCGGAATGTGCTTGCCGGTTTGTCCGGAAAATGCAATACAACTTATTGGCTATACCGATATCGAAATGGAAAGTATGATTGAAGCGCTAGTATCGTAATTGGTCGAATTTTTTGAAGAATCATTGAAACAGAACATTGATTGTAAAAACATGGAAAAAACAATAGACATAATTAAGCAAAAAAGAACGGTTCCCGAGGAGCTTAAAGCCAGGGTTAAAGAGGTAAACAAAGTTAAGAGAGCGATAAAAAATACACTGAAGGAGAAGCCTAAAACCATACCGCAGATTGCTCAGGAAACAGAACTTCCCCAGGACACAATCACTTATTACCTGATGACAATGAGGAAATTTGGAGAGCTTGAAACTGATGAGATTGATGATATGGATGAATACTTTACGTATAAACTAACCACTAAGAAATAAGCATAATGTCGAAAATAAATCCTGGCTTTGCAAGCGAACTAAAAGAATTTGGGGCAATAAATTTCAATGCCTGCTACAACTGTGGTAATTGCACGGCGGTTTGCTCCCTGTCGGATGCCGATAATTCCTTTCCCAGAAAAATGATACGCTACAGTGTTTTAGGTTTGGAAGATGAAATACAGGCCTCTGTTGACCCATGGCTGTGCTACTATTGTGGCGAGTGTAGCGAAACCTGCCCGAAAGATGCAAATCCGGGAGAACTGATGATGTCGCTGCGAAGATACCTCACCTCAAAATACGACTGGACCGGGTTGGCAGGAAAATTATATACTTCAAAAGTTTGGGAATTTGGTACCATTATCGTTTTAGCTGTAGTGATCCTGCTACTCTTCGTATTTTATCATGGCCCAATGACAACAGAATTAACCGCCGAAGGCGGGGTAAAACTCAACACATTTGCGCCCTGGAAACAAGTTGAAATTGGCGATTGGATCATGGCGGGTTTATTATCCTTTTTTCTGGTAACAAACATTTTTAATATGTATTTGAAAATGATCTGGAAGGATAAAACACTAAAAATTCCCATAAAGCTCTACTTCAAAGAGTTCTGGAAAGTGATCCTACATTTTTTTACCCAGTGGCAATTTTCGAAATGCGATAGTCTGGAAACTAAAAAATCATTTAATATAAGTGCCTACTGGGTAGTCCACTTCCTGTTGATGACGAGTTATGTATTGATGTTTACGATGATCGTGGTTTTCCTGGGTTGGTTTCAAACAGATAATATTTACGCGTGGTGGCATCCTCAACGGATTTTGGGCTACTATGCAACCATTGGTTTAACCGTAGGTGTTGTTTACTTTTTTTACGAACGCTTGAAGAAAAGTAACGAAAAGAGCAAACACTCCCACATCACCGACTGGACATTTTTGGTACTGCTGTTTCTAACAACCATCACAGGAATCCTTGTTCATATTTTCAGGATTTATGGGATGCCCTACGAAACTTACTACATGTATGTATTCCACATTATGGTGCTTTTCCCAATGTTGATGATTGAAGTACCGTTCTCGAAGTGGTCGCACCTGGCGTACAGGCCGTTTGCAATTTATTTCAACAAGGTGGCCATTGCTGCCAGGAAAAAATAAAACAAATGAAATTATTTAGCTGCGTACTAATAAATCCAATTAAATGACCTCGATTATAGACCCCCACTAACTCCCCCTTGAGGGGGAGAATGCTTCCGCACTGGCTACTGCAGTCGCTTGTGCGGCGGAACTCCCTTCCCCTCTCCGCCTGCCAAAGCGAAGCGGCGGACAGGAAGGGGAAGGGCGAGGATGGGGCATAAGGATTTGGCAAATAATACAACCACCTAAATAATTACATAAAAAAATATTGTACGATGACTTAATAAAGCATAAAATGAAAACCAATAAAAACAGTTATGCACTCCTAACAACGCTGATGTTTCCCTATGAAAGGATCTTTATTCGGGGAACTATGCTGGAGGCCGGAATTAAAACCTGGTCGGAAGAATGTATTTGTGATACTCAAAACTCATTTTTTGAAGGTAAATGCCCTTTGATCAATGTTTATGTAAACAGCACGAATTTTGTAAAGGCATCACGGATTTTAGGAAAAATAAAATGCATTAAACATTTTAAGGTTGACACTTACCGGGGGCCGGCAATAAAGGCTCCGGCAATCACTCCACGAAACAAAGACAGGAAGATTTGTAAGTACTGTTTTTTGGCATGGCTCGTTTTGTTTGGTTCGGTGATAGCAAGCATTCTTAGTTCGGTACATTTTTCATTTTAAATATTTTTTCTGGGAAAATCAGCGAAATTAAAAGCAAACAAGTCCGGGGACACGATGGAATTTACTGTCCCCGGACTTTTTAGTTCTCCACTACTCCATCACTCCATCACCACCACTCCAGCACTCCATCACCCCATTCCTCTAATTTCCACAAATTCACCTATCAATTTGAAATCCATCTAATCACGGGTGTACGACAAATTGCATTATGCGGTCTTCATAGGTTTGATACCTAACGAATCCCTTATTTAATCCATCCGTGCCGTAGGGGTGTTCATTTCAAAATATATTAGTAAATATTGAATTGCTTTGTTACGAGAGATCCTGTCCCGTTAGGGACAAAATATTTCTAAAAACAGGAAACACACATCTAACAAAGTCCCGTAGGGACGTGATAAAAATAGGTTTATGGTAATTTGATTGTACTTTGGATTGACGATGGATGTTGTTTTTAAAAGACATCCAATGATCATAGCGTCCCTAACGGGACTTAATTACGTTTGTCATTGGTATATGCTATAAATATCATGTCCCTACGGGACTCTGGAGTGAAACAATTAATTGGTTTTTGTTTTTGCCTTAAGGCCAGCCTCGCCGGCTAGGCGGGGAATTAAAGGGCCAATGAAATACTGAAATTGTTGAACCTGTACAATTTGTCGTGCACCCCTAATCACTGTGTCCCTAAAAATCTTAGTTTTACGGCTCAAAATCAGAATGGATATGTTGAAGAAGTACAAGTTTGATGATAAATGGCTGTTTGTTGGCATGCTATCAGTATCGCTTGTTATTATTATTGCAGCTTTTTCGAGGGTTGTCCCCTCATTCGGCAGTTTATTTTTCAATAGCGACACTCTGCACCTCCCCTATCTTTACAAAGATTTGTTTATTGATGGAAATGAAGTGAAAGACTGGAACCTGCCTGCGTCGCCAAATTTCCTTCCAGATATGCTATTGTACTTCCCGTTGATGTTTATCTTCAGTGATTTTATTGTGGCGTCGTTTGCTTTTTCGCTTATTCAATACCTGCTTATCCTTGGCTTTTTTGCATATATCCTAAAGTATGTACTGCCCCAAAACTCAATACTATTTGCCACAATTTCGGGAGTATTCACGTTGATGTTCCTGTTTGATGCTTTTTATTCAAATGATCTTTATGTAACCTTTTTACTGTTCAGCAATGCCTACCACAACGGTGCTTTTGTAATGTCCTTACTGGCACTGGTGCTAACATTCCGTTATTTGCATTCAGGAAATCGAAATAATTTATACTTGATATTATCCATCTCATGGCTTGCTGTTCTTTCCGATCGTTTGTTCATCATCATGTTTACAGTCCCATTTATAGTAATATCGTTGCTCTATATGTATTTGGGCCAAAGGAAAAAGTTCAAACCACTTTTACTTGCCAACATCATTGGGCTTGCTTTAGGTTTGCTAACTTTTAAAATAATCATTCAAACCGGCTACCTGCATTTTGCACAACCCCATAAAATGCTCGATCTGGGCAATTCCATTGCATCGTTCTCAACACTAATAAAGCAACTGGGTGCTTACCTTTTACAGTTCAACTTTAAATCGATAATTGTTTTGTTGAGTTTGATTTCAATTATTTTAATTGGTTTGTTTTTTGTCAGGAATTTCTATTTGGCCAAAGAAAAAAGGGATAATCCTATAACGATTTACTTGCTGTTTACGATTTTGTTTTCAGGTTTTGTATTTTTCGCACCCGTTATTAATGGCAACTATTCCGGGTGGGATACGCTGAGGTATAATATTGCATTCTTTCACCTTGCCATACTTAATACAGGTTTAGTACTTTACCTGTTCATCGAAAAATGGAAGTCTCAGATAAAATCTTACACCAAACTACGAATGGTCACAATTGCGCTTATTGCCGTTGCAATGTCTATTGGCATTTCCAAGTATTCTCAAGAGGGGATAAAGCGATATTTCACTTATTACCCAAAAGATGTTGAAAAGATTGATAAGTTAGCCATAGAATATGGACTTAAATTGGGTGTGGGACATTATTGGGTAGCAAAACACACCACTATGTTCTCGAAAAATCAGCTTGTTATCCACCCGGTTTTCGATCATATTACACCTTTTTACCACACAACTAACGAAAATATGTTTTATGCTGATAGTTCAGTATATGATTTTGTTGTGCTCAACAGGTTTGTGGATACAAACGCTTATAAACAATTTTTTGGCGAAGGGATCTTGTTAAGCGAAGATGATCATATAAGAATAATTAAGGTCGGACCATTTAAATTCGATAGCAAATCTGGCCGCCCTTATTTGATTGATGCCAGGTGATCTAGGTTCAATGCACGAACCCCTGACGAGGTCTATTTCTCATGACCTGACAGCGTCGCAGACCTCATCAGAGTCAGGAAATATTTACCCTCTACCTCCCCATCTCTCAGTCTCTCAGTCTCTCAGTCTCTCAGTCCCTCAGTCCCTCAGTCCCTCAGTCCCTCAGTCCCTCAGTGTCCCTCAGTCCCTCAGTCCCTCAGTCCCTCAGTCTCTCAGTCTCTCAGTCTCTCAGTCTCTCAGTCTCCTCATCTTTTTTGTCTAATCATCATTCCAATTCCTCAACACCCTAATACAAATTCTGACAGGCACGCCAACGGCGATGTAAAACCTCCTGCTTCGGACTATGTCAGGTTTTGGTATTTCCATTTTGTCCTCCGAATTTTTAGCGAAGGTGGAATGCTCCATTACTCCAACACTCCACTACTCCACCACTCCATTCCTCCACTACCCCACTATTTCAGCCATCAAATCGAAGGCTTCGGAACTGGTAACTTTAACCTTATAAAAACTTCCAACCTCCATAGGTTTTTCTGATTGGATCAATATTTCATTGTCAACTTCTGGTGAATCAAACTCGCTTCTCCCAACCCAATATTCACCTTCCTGCCTATCGATGATTACTTTATAAATATTGCCGGTTTTTTCCTGGTTCAGTTCCGCTGAGATTTTCTCCTGTTCTGCCATCAAAATGGCTGCACGCTCCTGCTTCACTTCGTCACTAATTTCATCATCAAGTTTAAAGGCAGCAGTATCTTCTTCGTGCGAATAGGTAAAAACCCCTAGCCTCTCAAACTTTGACTCCTTTGCAAAATCAAGCAATTCATTAAAATCTTTTTCCGTCTCGCCGGGATAGCCAACAATCATTGTTGTACGAATTGCAATGCCCGGCACTTTTTCCCTGATAGCAGCAAGTAACTGAAGGGTTTGCTCCCCGGTATGTCCACGGTTCATCGACTTGAGGAGAGTATCGCTGATATGTTGCAGTGGAATATCGAGGTATTTGCAAATCTTAGGATGACTGTCGATCAGTTCAAGCACATCATCGCCCAATCCAACCGGATAGGCGTAATGCAGCCTGATCCATTCGATGCCGTCAACTTTCACCAATTCCCTGAGTAGTTCTGCAAGCATTCTTTTTTTGTAAATATCAATGCCATAATAATTCAGTTCCTGGGCAATCAACATCAACTCTTTCACGCCCTGTGAAGCCAGAAATTCAGCTTCTTTCACAAGCTCTTCAATTGGTTTCGAAATGTGTTTTCCACGAATTAGTGGTATGGCACAAAAGGAACAATTGCGATCGCAGCCCTCCGAAATTTTAAGGTAAGCATAATGAGAAATCTCGGGTATAGCGCGTTCGCCAAGCAGTTCAGTTTTATAATCAACTTGAAATGAACCAAGGATTTCTTTCAAATCATTCACTCCAAAAAATTCATCAACCTCTTGGATTTCATTTTCCAGGTCCTTTTTATAGCGCTGCGAAAGGCATCCCATTACCACAAGTTTTTCGATGTCGCCATTTTTGCGTGCCCTGGCATAATCAAGGATGGTTTCGATGGATTCCTCTTTGGCATCGTTAATAAATCCGCAGGTATTGATGATGACTGCCTGTGGTTTGGTTTCTGAGTTTTCATCAAACACATTGTAGCCGCCCGATTGTAATTGGCGCATCAATACTTGTGAATCGACCAGGTTTTTGGAACAGCCGAGGGTAATGATTTGTAAATTTTTAAAAGTAGGGTTGGTTTTCAAAAGTGTGTATTTTAATGGCTTATTTGTATCAGGATAGAACTTTAAATCTATCTTTAATAAAGTTTTTTATCAATTTTTGTTTTTAATGCATAATAGTATATTTCAAAACAAACTCGACCTAATAGAATAGCTGGGTTTATACTATATTTTTTTTCAATAGAAATAATTTTATCATCATTAAGAAGAAGGTAGTCTCTTAGAAAACAACTAATGCTAACATGTTAACGATATTTTCAAGTTATCGGTTTTTGTTCCCCGAAGGGTTTTAATTTTCCACATAGTGGTGCAATGCACAAATTTGCACATTGTCAAATTTTCAAATTAATGTAGTTATTTAGAAGGTCATTCCAGCAGGTTTGTGAAATAAGCTTTTCTTGGGCAAAGGAATCAGCTTCTTTTTCATTATTATCAGCATGTTCTATGTTTGTTATGTCAAGAAACCTTTTGTTATACCAGCCAAATAGATACACCCAATTAAGCATTCGACATACTCTTATAAACAAAGTAAATTGCTGCAGCAAGAACGATTACCCCGATAGCCGTTAATGCGATCTTTAACTTGCTCCATGGGCGTTCGCCCTGTACTTCACCAGTCCGTGCATTCACCATAAAGCGATATACTTTGCCTTTAAATTTATATGCGCTGGCGTACACGGGAAGTAAAATATGCTTAAAGGTGATATTGGCGAAATTGGTTTTCGAACTAAAGATTTTTTGCCTGTCGCCACCAATATGGTCCCTAACTGCACGCTCGATCAATTCCTTCATGATAATTTCAGCCTTGCCATAGCCACCCTCCAGGTCAACCTGGTATTTTTCGGTGATAAAGCCACTTAAATATTTAGGGTCGAAGGGAACGAGATTTTCAAGGTCCCAGGGTTCGAGTTCCTGCAATTTCTTTTTAGGCAAAGATTCAGTTGCTGGTACTAAAATATCATCAAATGCCTTTTGAACTTGACCCGATGCATGATGCCAGCGGGTTTTTTGAACCTGCCTCGATTTTGTTACCGTTTTGCCATCTTCCTCGGCAGAATAGTTTTCGGTAACATAATAGTCTTCGCCGCGCTGACCAACATATTGTGTTTCCGAATGTGCATCGTAGGTCCAGTATGGAAGATAAATCCCTTTGAAATGTTCGAGCGACAAAACTGCTTTTTTGAGTGCATTGGGTGCAAACCACAATTTTTTTATCCACTTTTTGAATAAGGAAATGGCTTCTTGTTTCTCTATCTTAAAAGGGAGGATGCTTTTTGGCTGAATAACGTTGACCGATTTTGCCGAGCTTGCTATTAAAGGGGTAGTGCAAAAAGGACAGGACGATGAGCTGATGTTGGGCTCCAGGGTAGATTCCGATCCGCAACTTTCGCACTTCACCAGTGTAACTTCAACCGTCTCAGTTCCTGATTTGTGTTTTTTCAGGTATTCGTGAAAATCAAGCTCCTCGATCTCTATATCGATAACTGGAATTTCGTTAGCAGCACCGCAGTATTCGCAGTTCAAGTGGGTTGTGCCAGGCTTGAATTTTAAATCCGCGCCACAGTTAATGCATCCAAAAGTATCCACTGCTTCTTGTTTTATAGTGTTTTCTGTAGTATCCATTGCGCTATTGATTATTGTGGTGGTAATGGAGGGGGGACTGCTCCGAATAAATTATTTAATTCAGGCACTTGTGCCACAGCAATCCAGTTGGCCATGCCCTGGCGCCAAACAAGGGTTTCTTTGCTTACCTGGTTTTGGCTCACCAATTGCTGCAGGGTATTCATGTCGTATGGCCCTGCTTGCTGACCGTTTATCACTGCATGAAATGTTAATGCAGGAGGAATTGGTGGTGGAGGCGGAGCTTGTGGTGCCTGCTGTTGAGGTGGAGCTTGCTGTTGGGGTTTTTGTGTGAAGGATTGTCCCATCTGGTTGGCCATCGCAAAACCCATGCCCATGCCCATGCCGGCACCGGCAGTTCCACTTTCATTTCCGGCAGCTACTTCCATTGCTTTGGCGGCTTTCATTTTTGCCAGTTTATTCAGGTCAATCTTCTCGAGCCTACTAAGCTCAAAAATTTCCTTTTTCACCTCTTCGGGCATCGAAATGTTTTCGATAAGAAATTTATTGAGTTCGATACCATATACATTAAACTCCTTTTGCATGATATTTTTGGAGAGTTCAGAAATCTCGTTGGTGTTGGCAGCATACTTTTCAACTGGTATTCCCGATTCCCCGATGGCATCGGTAAACCTTGTTACGACCAGGCTACGAAGCTGTGCCGAAATTTCTTCGGTGGTAAAATGCCCGTCGGTGCCCACAATCTCTTTAATGAATTTGTCGGCCTCGTTAATACGCATCACATAAGTTCCAAAAGCACGTATCTCAATCATCCCAAAACGATCATCCGAAAGTGTAATCGGGTTTTTAGTCCCCCACTTCTGATCAGTAAATTTGCGTGTACTTACAAAGTAAACTTCGGCCTTAAAAGGGCTGTCGAAGCCATATTTCCAACCTTTGAGCGTGGAGAGGATTGGAAGGTTTTGAGTTGATAGCGTGTAGGTCCCTGGTGTAAACATGTCAGCCAGTTTACCTTCGTTAATAAATACTGCTACTTGTCCTTCGCGGACTACCAGTTTGGCATTGTTCTTTATTTCGTTGTCGTGTCTTTCGAAACGATAAACGATGGTGTTGTTGGAGTCATCGAGCCATTCAATAATGTCGATAAATTCTCCCCTGATACTGCTGAATAATCCCATAATTTGTTCTGTTATATTTTATGCATCTCAATTTTTTAGACGAGCGGCAAAAATAGACATAGTATGTCGTGTGACTGCATCAAGGTAAAATTTGGAATAAATCTCAATAGGGGGGAGGGGAGGTGAATGGTGAATGGTGAGTGGTGATCGGTGATCGGTGATCGGTGATTGGTGATTGGTGAATGGTGATCGGTGATCGGTGATCGGTGATCGGTGATTGGTGATTGGTGATCGGTGATCGGTGAATGGTGATCGGTGATCGGTGAAAGGTGATCGGTGATCGGTGATCGGTGATCGGTGAATGGTGATCGGTGATCGGTGATCGGTGATTGGTGAATGGTGATCGGTGATTGGTGATTGGTGATTGGTGATCGGTGATTGGTGATTGGTGATTGGTGATTGGTGATTGGTGATTGGTGATTGGTGATAGGTGATAGGTGATAGGTGATAGGTGGTAATCATACACTCCCAATATCTGTTACCCGTCATCGGGCATCCGTCTCCCAATATCTGTCACCCAACATCTGTCACCCACCATCTGTCATCCATCATCATCACTCACTCATAACCCGTACCCCTACCCAAACTCCACCCCGGGATACTTATCTTCAAAACCCTTAAAACGGGGTAATTTCATTCCTTCAATTTCTTTTGCCACAAGGTTGGAAGTAGCGGTAGCAAGTACTTTTCCATTGGGATCGGTAGCCTGCATCCGCACATTTACAATGGTGTTTCCTTCGCGCACCACTTCGGCAGTAACGTGTTTGGTGTCGCCCTCAACAAGGCCGCCCAAATAATCAATTGCAAAGTTCACGGTGGTGTATAGTTTATCTTTGCCAAGACTATACACAGCCACACCAAGTGCATCGTCCATCATGGTCACAAAAAGGCCGCCTTGCAGGGTGCCAAGTGGATTGGTCATCTCCTTGCGCACAATGTATTCCACAGTAGCCTTGCCCACTTCAACTTTGAGCAGGCGGCTTTGCAGCCAATTTGTAATAGGGGAGGGAGAATCTTTCAATACTTTCCCTTCCATCGATTTTAGAAATTTATAAATTGGATTGCTCATTCTTTAATGTTTAGTGTTTGGCGTTTGGCGTTTTGAGTTTGTGTCGGAGATTTATGCACCAAGGAAAACCTCTGACTATGCTATGACTCTAACACTACAACTTTTATCCTCATAGCATTTTTTAAAACAAAGGATGATTGCCAGGCAACTTCCACATAATCACCAACAGTAGGTTTGTATTTCCCATTAACAGCAATTGTTTTGATTTGCTGACGATAGAAAACTTTCCATCGTCCAAAGGGCATGGAAGCATTTATTTCCACCAAGTTTATTATCCGCCATATCCGTGTAATCTGCGTCTTTTTTTTAGACGCTGATTGCACGGAAAAGCGCGGATTTCTTTAGAGGGTGTTATATGTTTGGCGTTTGGCGTTTGGCGTTTGGCGTTTCAGATTTAAATGACTATCACTATTTTGCCTTCTAATCTCTAAACTTCAACATCAGTCACCCGTCATTCATCAACTTTAGGGTTTCCATCCCACTCCCTTTGGTCAGGGATTTAAACCCTTTCTTCCATGCTCCCTAATATTCTTACTTTTTAGTATTTTACTTCGGTCATCAGTCATCAGTCATCAGTCATCAGTCATCAGTCATCAGTCATCAGTCATCAGTCATCAGTCATCAGTCATCAGTCATCAATCGTACATAAAAATCTCCCTGAGAATGCTATCGTATTTATTGTAAATCACCGAGCGTTTTAGTTTCAAGGTGGGGGAGAGTTCACCGGATTGGGGCGACCATTCTTCACAAACCAGTCTGAAGCGTTTTATCCTTTCGTGTTCACCCAGGGTTTTGTTAATGCCATCCACCTCTTTTTGGTATCTGGCTACCACTACTTTGGAGCTAACAAGTTCCTTATTGTCGCGGAATTGGAGCTTATGCAATGTGGCCCAGGAGTGTAAATATTCGAGGTTTGGGGAGATCAGCGCGCTGGCAAATTTTTCATTTTCACCTACCACCATAATCTGTTCGATGAAAATGGATTCTTTAAATTTATTTTCAATTACTTGTGGTGCAACATATTTTCCGGATGAAAGTTTGAAAATTTCCTTTTTCCTGTCGGTAATTTTAAGGAACTTATCTTCAATCAGCATGCCTACATCTCCGGTATGGAACCAGCCATCGGCATCCACAACCTCTTTGGTATAATCAGGGTCTTTATAAT
>Ga0208900_1001390_pt1 | contig 12956 bp, 8 predicted proteins | sample AntAceMetag02UKK_FD_184763 | JGI IMG/M metagenome (GOLD analysis project Ga0208900, IMG submission 184763) | Saline lake microbial communities from Ace Lake, Antarctica - Antarctic Ace Lake Metagenome 02UKK (SPAdes) (version 2) | ecosystem: Environmental > Aquatic > Non-marine Saline and Alkaline... | reverse complement strand
GGCACCCATGCTCACATGGTCTTCCTGTCCTTGCGAAGACTCAATGGTATCAATAGATGCCGGGGTACATAATATTTTATTTTGATTGACTATTGAAGCAGCTGTATATTGCGGGATCATAAACCCTGAGTTAAGACCGGGATTGGCAACTAAAAATGGTGGCAAGTCCCGCTTGCCATCCAGAAGCTGGAAAGTGCGTTTTTCGGAAATACTGCCCAATTCCGACATTGCAATGCAAAGGTTATCGTGGGCAAGGGCCAAAGGTTGCCCGTGAAAGTTCCCTGCCGAAATAATCATATCTTCATCAGGAAAGATAGTAGGATTGTCGGTAACAGCATTTATCTCCATCCTGAAAACATAGGAAACATAGGCAATCGAATCTTTTGAAGCACCGTGCACCTGCGGAATACAACGGAAAGAATAGGGATCCTGCACATGCTTTTTCGGTCGATTGATCAGCTCGCTGCCCTCCAAAATTTGCCTGATACGGGCGGCAGTCCTGATTTGTCCACGATGATGCCTGATCTGGTGCACCAGATCATGAAATGGTTCAATCCTTCCATCAAAGGCATCCAGCGAAAGCGCAGCGATAATATCAGCCAGCCTTGACAGTTTAAATACCCTCAGGCAAAGATAAACCCCATAAGCACTCATAAATTGGGTCCCATTCAGCAATGCAAGCCCTTCTTTCGAATGAAGGTGAATAGGTTTCCAACCCAGTGATTTCAGCACCTCAGCCGAAGCCTGTTTTTTTCCCTGGTAATAAACTTCTCCCATGCCAATCAACGGCAGGCTCATGTGTGCCAACGGGGCCAGGTCGCCCGAAGCCCCTAACGATCCCTGCTGGTAAACCACAGGAATAATACCATGATTAAAGAAATCAATCAAACGCTGTACAGTTGAAAGCTGAACGCCGGAATGACCGTACGACAAAGCATGCACTTTCAGCATCAACATCAGTTTTACGATTTCCTGTGGCACTTCTTCGCCCATTCCACAGGCATGCGACATCACCAGGTTTTCTTGCAGTTGATTCAGGTCTTCCCTCGAAATACTAACATCGTGCAGGGCACCAAACCCTGTATTGATACCATAAATGGGTTCATCGCTATTTTCCATTTTGTTGTCGAGATATTCGCGGCATTTTACAATTTTTGCTGTTGCTTCGTCAGACAGATTAAGTTTGTAGGATTCATTAAAAATCCTTTCGATATCTTCGAAATTGAGCAGTTTGGAACTGATCTGATGTACTTTCATGGTGGAATTATTATTATTTGAATGCAAAAGTAGGTTTTATTAGAAAGCCGGAAAATAGTAGAATGGAAATGTAAGCAAATAGAAAAAACTATTTTTGCACGAAAATATTCCAATGGAAAAAGAGAAAGCTACTACCGAAGTCCTGCAACAACAATTAGAAAACGAAAGCGGCCTGATTATTTATTTTTACAGCGATAAATGTGCGCCATGCATCAGCCTGCGACCAAAGATTTCGCAGATGGTAGAAGACAACTTTCCGCAGATGAAACTGGTTTTCATCAATTCTGAAAATCATCCTAAAGTTACCGGAAATTTTGGCGTTTTTGCCAACCCAACACTTATTGTCTTTTTCGAAGGGAAGGAATTCCGTCGTTACAGCAAATATATTTCCATCAATGAACTTGGTGGCGACATTGAGCGGGTTTACAATATGGTGTTTGAGGGTTAAAGGAAACTGTTGCAAGTTTCAAGTTGCAAGTTACAAGTTGCAGGTTGCAAGTTACAGGTTGAGCGCAAAATCCAGCCTCTGCGGAAACGTGATTTTATTTATACACACATTTGTAGGCTGACGGCCCGCTAACTTTTACCTTGAATTTTTTGTTGGCTTCCACAATAAATGTTTCGTAGGGTTTATAGCTTTTCCATTCGGTTTCACCGGGCAATTGCACTACAAGTTCGCCCGAAGTAACGGTCATGTATTCTACAGTTGAAGTTCCAAATTCAAATTCACCCTTAGCCATCACCCCAATAGTTACGGCACCTTCGGAGTTTTCAAATGCCAGTGACTTTACGTTTCCGTCGAAATATTCGTTTACTTTAAACATGATAATTTACTTTGTTTATTTTGAAATTTATTAAAAGGCAAAAGTATCATTCAAATCAATGTTGTCCGGAAAAAAACGAAAAACAATAATATTGCGCTACTCTGTAGCTATTTGTTTTCAATTAAATGACTGTCTATAAATATTTTGCTACTCTGTAGCAATTGCTTCAATTCAAAATCCTGTCCATCGCCCAATTGGTCCTGGCAGCAGTTTCGCCGGTGCTGGGGCATTTTCCCTTGCCCAACAATTCATCAACAATAGTTTGGATTAATGGCTGCTGAATGTGAACCGGATTGAGGAGGTCAAAAATCTGCTTGCCCGATGCGGTTTCCAAAAGCACAGGATCATTCCCGAAAGTAGCGAAAGTAATCTTGCCTTTATCGCCTACAATTTCGGTCCGGTCTAATTTATCATAAGCCGAAAAACACCATGCCCCGATTCCCTGAACGCCATTTGAAAATATGAAGTTCCCAATCACCATATCTTCAGTAGGATACAATTCAGCCTGGTTTGCTGAATTCCCCTGGGCAAAAATGATGTGCCCGAAATAGAACTGCAGAATATCCAGAGTGTGACAGGCAAGGTCAACAAAATATCCACCACCGGAAACTTCAGGGTTTGTACGCCAATTCTCCTTTTTTTCCAAATCAATTTTGGAAGGAGTCATATAAAGTATAGTATTAATGAAGCGCACATTTCCAATTTCGCCGCTGTCTATCAGTGATTTAATTTTAAGGAAACGCGGCAGAGCGCGACGGTAATAAGCAACAAATAATGACACTCCTGCAATTTTACAAGCGGTATTCATTTCTTTGCATTGTCGCATATTCAAAGCCATGGGTTTTTCCACATAAACCGGCTTGCCGGCTTCGGCAGCCATAATTACGTAATCCTTGTGGCTTGATGGCGGTGTGGCTACATAAATGATATCTACAGCGGGGTCGTCAATTAGTTGCTGTGCATTATCATACCAGGTATCGACATGATGCCGCTGCGCGTAATTCCTGGCTTTGTCAATATTTCGGTACATAAGGGCCTGAAGCGTAGAATGTTCAGCCAATTGAAACCCAGGGCCGCTTTTTACTTCCGTTACATTACCGCAACCTATCATGCCCCATCTAATGGTTTTCATATCTAAAAGTTTTTTTCAAAGATACGAAAACCGAGGCCGCACCCCGGAAATCAGTTAGAGTTTTGTAAGTACCGAAGCTCCCGAAATATCAATATTGCCTAAAACCGGATCTCCATAATATTTCAATACTGAAGCGCCACTCAATTTTGCATCCAGATGTTCAAGAGCATGGATGGTTCCATCGGTTGCACCTGAAAAATCAGCACTCACTTTATTGGCAACAAAGCTGCCCATATCAAGGTAACTTGCACCACTTCCGTGAAGATATGCATCGGCACAGCTTCCTGCAAATTTAATTACGCTTGCACCACTGGCATCCAGATAGAAGTCTGTACATATACCATTTACATCAACAACACTGGCACCTGACAGAAGGATTTCGCAATTATCAGCTACAATCAATCCATTAAAAACCGAAGCACCCGAAAGATCAAGTTTAAAGTCTGTAGTATCCGAAAAGCTTTGTAAACTTATTGCTGAAGCACCGCTTCCGTGCAATTCAAAAATTTTAGGCATGTGTACTTCCACCTCAAAATGAGCATTGTTATAACTATGGCCATCTTCCATACCAATATTCAGCCAAGCTCCCGAACTTGAAACCCTTAAATATTTCACTAGGTTGTCGTCAATTAGAACATTTACATAAAAAGTGTCTGATTCGATGACCGTCAATGCGAAAGCATGGGATACATCAACGCTCTCAAAATTATCATAGTCATATCCAACATCTACAATATTTCCTGAACCTTTGATGCTACCAAAGATTCCGCCATCATTGCTACATCCCCAAAATTGAAGGACAGCAATGGCAAAAGCTGCAAGAATTAAAATTTGTTTTTTCATATTATAAAGTTTTGTGCCTAACGTTTTTTTCAATGACAAGATTTTTCTTGAAGGGTTGCAAGGGGAAATGATAAAATGATGAAATGATAGAATGAGTGAATGTTAGAATTCTTCAATGCGACAATGCGACAATGTGTGAATGTTGAGCGAAATGAAATCCCGCCTTTGCGGGGATAAAATATGAAAATAATTGAATGGAGGAATTATTCAATAAACCAATTTAACAATACAACAATATAACCATAAAAAAGACCATTTGAATCCTTAAAAAGAAAGGGATGCAAGCCCTGAAGGGGATAGCGGCCCTGACCACCAAACAGCAAACACAATCTAAATCCCTACAGTTTGGTAATTGTGGAGCCACCCGATAGATCAATATTTCCTAATGTTGGATCGCCATAATAACTGACAATCGAAGCGCCGCTAAGTTTTGCATCCAAATGATCGAGCACATTAATAGTAGCTACTGATGCTCCGGAAAGCTCAAGGTCTGCAACGTTTATCTCTAGGCTTCCGATGTTAATAAGGCTGGCTCCGCTGCCATATAATGAAAGGTTTGTGGCGAATCCACCAACAGTCATTTCGCTGGCACCCGAAAGTTCAACATTCCAATTCTCTACTCCAATCATTCCCCCAAAGATAGATGTACCGGACAAATTTAGGCTCAGATCCGACAATTCTGAAAAACCATTTATTGAACTCATTGAAGCTCCGCTGCCCTTCAGGTCGGTAATGTTGGGCATATAAATCTCTGCTGTTATGCTGCAATTCGTTAGTTAACAATTTAGCCATTTAACAATTGAAGAAGGGATGCAAACTCCAAGGTACAAAGGAATAGCGACCCTGATTTCAGTGGAATATTTCTAACCAGGGTTTCTATCCCCTTCCCTTCGGTCGGGGTTTTAAACCCTTCATTGTAGTTTGCAAATCCAGGCTCGAAACGCAAAACGCAAAACTCGCAACGCACACCTCTACACCACCTCAAACCTAAAAAACTCCCCATCATCATATTCTTTCTGTCCAAACCACCAGCCGGCATTTCCTTTTGCAGGAATGACAATTCCTTTTCGTTTAACCTCAGATTCAACATTTACCCCAAAGGTAATGTAATCCCAAATTTTTGTGTCGCCGGGATTTCCCCAGCGGTCTGCGAAAGCTTTTTTTAAGGAACCATCATCACCTATTATTAAATGTACCGGATTGTTCTCCTGATAAAGATCCCAGGTAAGGGTGATTTCATTTTTAGAAATCACTTCCCATTTTACTTTTGGATGAATTAAAAGATGTGGTGTAAAAAGGGCTTCCAACATTGCACGGCCTTCAGCAGATCTTGTTACATCCGGGCCTTGGGCTTTGTTTACAGGGATGAAATTAAACAAAGTCCATTGCATGGCGCCCTGGTTCTCCAGGAAATAATCGTAGCCCTTTACGGGGAGGATTCCCATTTTAACAGTCGCCTCCCACAAAAAACCTTTGAAGGGGTTTGCATAAAGCACCGATTTAAACTGCGACCAATTTACCAGTTTTATGATGCCCTTCATGGGGGTGATACTGACGGTAGTGGTTGGCATTCCATCAGGTAGATGATACCTGAGATAGCGCGACACAGGCTCAGGGTAAGTCTTAAGCAATTCCATGCGATCGATGTCATCGGGTTCCTGCAGTGTCAAGCTTTTAATAATTTCTTCTTTAGTCATAAGAATCTAAATATTTTCAAATTAACTTTAAATAAGCCGATTAATATCGGGAAACAGACAGACACAATGTTGCCCATACGGGCTTGCTTTGCGTTGCAGGTTGCACGATGCAGGTTGCAAATTGTAACCTGAAACTTGTAACTTGCAACGGCAATTCACTGTTGTGTAAGCTTTAATAACATCTTTTACATTTTAGCAATAGTGGCTTTTTAAGTACCTAATGTTTGTTGACGTTCAGAATTAAGCCTGAGCTTAAGAACATCGGGGCGGGAATAATGACCGCTTGGGTCAAAATTCTGCCTTTCCATCCTGATCTTTTCAGATTGAATTTCTACTATAAATAAATCTTCAGTGTTGACTTGTGGAGGTAAAACCCACTCGGCGTCAGGCCCGGCAACACAAGAACCGCCATCGGTCATCTCCTCCGGCATTTGGTCGATAATTTCGTTGTAGAACGGGAGATTGTCAGGGATGTTTTCTTTGTGCATCAAGGCCGAAACAGAAATAACATATGAGCGCGATTCCTTTGCTATGAATTTGGTTATATCTTCTGTATTCCGTACGCTGCCCGGCCATACAGCGACGTGCACATTCTCACCCTGTGCATAAAGTGCAGTACGTGGCAGTGGCATCCAGTTCTCCCAGCAATTCAATCCACCCAAAGTAAAGTTGCCCATTTTGTGACACTTCAGCCCATTGCCATCTCCGATGGACCACACCAGCCTTTCGTCGTATGTTGGCATCAGTTTACGGTGCACCGATTGGATTTCGCCACTTTTATCAATATAAACCAGCGAACAATACAAACTGTGCCCCCGGTTTGCAGGACGTTCTATCATTCCCAAATATACTGATGTGCGATTTTTTGAGGCAGCTTCACAAATGCTTTTCAAATCACCATCTTCAATACAAACGGATTGATCAGCGTAATGTGCAAAAATCTTTTTCTGCAAGGGATCATTCCACTTTACACCTCCGGTTGAAGCAAGCCAAAAAGGGTAGCCTGGTAGCAAAGCTTCACCAAATACAGCCAGGTCGCAACTTTCATTGCCAGCCTTATCGATGTATTGAATGATTTTTTCGATGGTCTTTTCTTTGTCGAGCCAAACCGGGGCTATTTGCGCCAGGCCGGTTTTGAGGGTTTCGTTGTTTGTTATCATGTTCTGTTTTATTTGCTTTTCTTCAATACTTCAAGATTCAAAATTGGGTATTCGACATTCAGGATTCTCTTTGCCTTTTGAAGCAGTCTGTCATGTCCCTTCACATATTCACCTTCAAATTTCAGAATAATTAACCGCGAAGTACGCAGAGGGCGCTGAGAAGAATATTTTCAAATATTAATTCCTCTGATCAGTATCTCTTCTATTTTATAACATCACATTTTCAAATCATCACATTTCAAAATTACATCCTTCCAAGTTTCCACCACTTCAATATTTATGCAAGTCCGTCTTATAAAAACCTTACGAGTAAATTTAAAAAACCGCTAAGGACGCAGAGGGCGCTGAGAAAAATAATTCATCTGATAAGTATCGCCTCTATTTTACATCATCACATTTTAAAATTCTATCCTTCCACTACTTCAATATTCAACATTCATTATTCGATATTCAATATTAGTGTTTCCTTCGTTTTTGACCTTGCCATAACCTTCGGACGAAACCAGGTTTACTCCCTTAAAATCTATATACTTTTAGGTTTCTTTTTCCTTACAATTTTCAAATCATCACATTTTCAAATTCCAATACTCCAGTATTCCACCATTCCAGTACTCCATTATTTTTTCCTCTCCCTATTTTCAAGCCGGTATTCATCTTTTTCTTTGCTCTCTTCCAGCATATCCTCCGGGTTGTCGATAACGGGTGATTCCTCCAATGCGCTCCAGTCGAATTGCTCATCAAAGGGATCGAGAGCTTTCTGTGGATCAAACATAAGACTATCGACACTCACAGCATTATAGGGTGTGAAATCCGGCTCATCCGTAAAAAGATCGGCTAGATCGGTGGCTCCGGCATCATATTGATTGAGGTATGGAAGTCCGAGGATATTCCAGAAAGTTTTAAAAATACTGCCAAAACTATAATGTTGGCGGCCCACAAAATCTCTTTTCGACCAGGGTGAAATTACCATCAGCAGGCTGCGGTGGGCATCCACATGATCGACCCCGTTTTGTGCATCGTCTTCGGTGATAACGATGGCCATATTTTTCCAGTATGGCGTTGCCGACAAATATTCGACAATCCTTCCGACTGCCAGGTCATTATCGGCCATATAGCTTTCGCGGAAAGGGTAACCAGCTTCGGGCCTGTCGCCAGCACCATGATCGTTGGGGATGATCACAGTAATCATTGATGGCATGGCCGTTTCTGTATCCATCCATTTTTCATCGAATTCTTTTATAAATTGATCCACCCTGAACTGGTCGGGAATGGCCATATTATAGGTGGGGTATGTTTTAGAAGTTCTGTCGAACATCGGCTGTGGAACCGGATAATTTACAAAATGCCGGACTCCTGTATATTTAAACGACTCCTGGTAAACAGCAGGTTCAAACATGATCCCAAATCCAAAATTAAAAAAATCGATTTCGTTTCTTTCGAGATGTTCCCACATTGAACCTGCCTCGTTATAATCTTCGGGGTAAATGGCTCCGGCAGCACCGGTCATTCCATAAATTCCGGGTGCATCCGAATTGTATTTGAAATTCCGGTTTCCGCCATAACTTGCAGGGGTTGTGGATTCAACCCATTCGTTTGGATAAGTGTTCACCAACCATCGATGCCCGTCTGCCGATACATCCGAATCAACATAAAAATTATCAGCAATTGCAAATTCCCGGGCAAGCTTCAGGTGGTTGGGCATAACGGTAACGTTCTGCACTGAATCGGTCTTGGCCCGGTTTGTAAAACTGGCATTGTATCCATAGCGCGCAATCGTTGGGTCACCATTTCCTTTTTCAATTTGGCCAAAAATCTCGTCGTAAGTCCTGTTTTCCTTCGAAATAAAGACAATATATTTAATAGGTGATTCCTTTTCGCCACCATAAATTGGCACCGGATTATCTTCCCTCCATTTATGTTGCGGGCCGTCAGCATAAGAAATCTGAAAATTATTTTCAACTACCTTTTTTGTTAAATCAATCAATTCTTCATCTGAAGGTATATCAACTATCTGAACTGTTCCTTTCATCAGGCTCCCGATGTAACTGCCTTCAGGGCCATGCTCAAAACCCTTTCCACCATTGGGGCCGCTACCAAATCCTTTTGCGTTGGCAACAATCATTTTCTTTCCATCAGGTGTTACCTTAAGTTTTGATGGAAACCATCCCGTGGGAATGTGGCCGATCACTTTAAGTGTCGGAATGTCGATAACTCCTATGGCGTTGATTCCCGATTCGGCGACATACAACCACTGCTGATCGGGTGAAATAGTCAAGCCAAATGGAATTACTCCTCTGAAATGCTTGACTGCGTCGTGTGGTTTGAGGAACACTTCTGTGACAATGCTGTCAGATTTCGGATCGATTACTGAAATATTGTCGTTGTTGCCATTGCTCACAAAAATATATTTATCGTTAGCAACAAGAGAATTGGGACTTGACCCGCCAACAGCCGGGATGTCTTCAACCAAATCGCCAACGAGATGTCCGGTTTTGATTTTAGCTGTTACATGCCCCTCTTCAGGGTTGGAAACTTCGATGGCCCAAACCGAAAATGATTCCGGTACATTCGGATCGCCCAAGCCATGAACTTTTACACTATCGGAACGGTAACCATATTTAGCTTCTTCGGTATTGTTTCCAAATGGAGGGAATGCCAAACCTTTTTGATCCGGGTTTTCCATTTCGATGGCCTTGTATTCGAACATGCCCACATTGGCGACGTAAACTTTTTGTTGGTCCGGCGAAAGTGCTATCCCAAATGGATACCTTCCGACTTCCACCGCTTTAGTTAGCTCCATTGTTTCTGTATTGATAATCAGCATCTGAAACTGGATTTGATCGACGGCATAAAGCCATTTACCATCTGCAGAAATTACCATATCACCGATATAACCATCCCTCACTTTATTCCCCGAAGGCCTTTTTGAACAATCAATAAAACCTGTTTTCTCTCCTGTTTGACTGTCAAACAGATAAATTTTATTGTCCTGCCCGCCCGAAACATAAATAACCAAACCATCAGGTGAAAAGGCCAGACCCATAAAAACTGAAGCAATCACCCCCCGCTCACTTGACGGCCCTGGTGGGATTTGCTGGACTTCCGGGTTGTCGGTAAGCAAGTTCCGAATAATTGTTATCGATAAGGGATTTATCCCTGAGTTGGCAGTTACCGCCATATTTCCATCATTGCTAATTTCGATGCCAAAGGGATGAGGTGCAGTTAAAATTGATTTTCCGATGGGTGTTATCAGGCGTCCGTTTGGAATAACTGTGGTTCCATCCATATCAATTTGTGTGATCCTATCCCCGGCAGGTGTCTGGAGAATGGTGATTTTTGGTTGCTCCCGGCAGGAAGACAGGATGATTGCAAGAGACAGGGCAAGAATTTTAATGGTGTATTTCATGTGTGCCATATTAGTTCATGTTATTCCACGAATTATTGGAAATGCAATTTTTGATTTGAAGAATATATGAATCCTCTACGAGGATTTGGTTCTTCTAAGTTTGTCAGTATTACAATTATGTAACCTCTACGAGGTTTGCCATAGATGACAAATAATCATTAGAACTGTATTCTGGGCAAAATGTCCGTAGGACATTCATAATTGTAACAAATGTAATCATGTAGATCAAACAACATCGTAGATGTTGCATAATTTCTTTTGACTTAATTATACCGAATTTGAAATCGTAAACTATTCCTGGAAAGTTTTTTTTAATGCCTAAAAATCAAAGCCGATCCGGTTATTTCGATTTCAGATGAAACCCCATCAGCATACCCCTCTTGCCCACCTCCAATAAATATTCGAAATTTCCCTGGTTCTAAAACCCTGTTCCCATTTTCGCTAATGGATGAAAACTGACGGGCATTGATCTTAAAATCCACCTGTTTTTCTTCACCTGGTTTGAAGTAAATTCTATCGAAAGCAACCAAGTTACAAATCGGATCAGAATCATTTCTTTCCTTTCTGGAAATATAGAGTTGAACTACTTCTTCGCCTGCAAATTTGCCGGTATTTCTAATTTTTACTGATAATGAAATATTATCACCAGCACTAATCTTCTCAGGTATTTGAAGATCTTGGTATTCAAATGTTGTGTAACTCATGCCGAAGCCAAAAGGATACAAGGCTTCACCATTAAAGTATTTATAAGTCCTTCCTTGCATATCATAATTATCAAACTCGGGAAGGTCTTCAACAGATTTATAAAAAGTAACAGGCAATCTGCCAGCAGGGTTATAGTCGCCAAAAAGCACATCGGCAACAGCGGTACCACCAGCCTGTCCGGGATACCACGCCTCAACGATAGCCGGAATATTAGCATCGGCCCAATTGATGGATAGCGCACTTCCATTCATCAGCACCAAAACAATATTCTTGTTTACACCAAAAATACGCTTCATCAAATCAACCTGTGCCTTTGGAAGATCGAGGCTGGTGCGGTCCCCACCCTTGAAACCTTCGACGGGCACATTCATTTCTTCGCCTTCCAACCTGGGCGAAAGGCCCATGCACATGATTACCAAATCAGCATTTTTGGCAGTTTCAATGGCCTCAGCCTCCATATTCTGTCCGGGAATTTTCCACCTTAATTCAAATTGGCAATCACCCCCATTATCAAAAACTTCAACTTTTAAAGTGTATTTATTGCCCTGTTGAAGATCGACAGCGAAATATCGTTGCCCAGCTTCGTGTACGTTGCTATAACTCACTATTAACGAATCTTCTAAATAAATTTTGTAATTGCTACCAAAGCCTCCTAATAAATATTTCCCATCAACAGGTGCTTCAATAAAACCAGTCCACCTCACCGAAAAGTTATCATCATCAAAACCTTCGATGGGAGCCTGATCCCAAAAGTTGAAGCTGAGTTCCTTTGTTATCTCCTGATGAGCAGGGCCTCCTTTCATTTCATAATTATCAAAATATTCACCAGACAATCCTGGCAGACTTTTCTCACCTTCCTGATGACTCAAGTATTCTTGCGAAACGGGTAATAACTTGGGCATTCCATCCGCCCAATCGCATGCCCGCACATATTCGATATGCGTATTCTTACTGACTTTTTCGGTAATCCCCCTGAGCAAAGTTACAGGGTCACCCGGAATGCCATTATAATTTGCCAGCATCACTTCAACATCATCAGCATTAGGGCCAACAACTGCAATGCGCTTTAAATCTTTTTTTAATGGAAGTAAGTTATTCTCATTCTTCAGTAATACGATCGACTTACGGGCAGTTTCAAGTGCTATCTTACGATGCTCATTACAATCGTTTACTTCAATTGGAATTTGTGCATACGGAACTTTTTCGGGTGGATCGAACATACCCAACTGAAATCGCGCTGTCAATAATCTTTTTAATGATAGATCAATTTTTTCTTCATTAATAAATCCCGAGTCGATGGTTTGCTGAAGGTCGCGATAAACCACGCCACAGTTTAAATCTGTACCCGCTTTAAGTGCCAGTGCACCGGCTTCGGCGGAATTTTTTGAGGTAGGCTGAAAGTTATAGAAATCAGTTAAAGCCCAACAATCAGAGACCACATATCCGTCAAATCCCCAGTTTTTCCTCAAAACATCTTCCAGTAGAAAAGTATTGCCGCAGCAAGGCTCACCTTCAAGCATGTTATAAGCACACATTATCGACTGCACACCACCATTAATAATACACTCCCTAAAATGTGGGAGGTATGTTTCGTGTAAATCCCGCTCATTTACTCTAGCATCAAAACTATGGCGGTCAGGTTCAGGCCCACTATGAACAGCAAAATGCTTCACGGTTGCAACGGTTTTTAAATACTTCGGGTCATCGCCCTGCAAGCCTTTCACAAACTGCACACCCATTTGTCCGGTAAGGTATGGATCCTCACCATAAGTTTCCATGCCCCTCCCCCATCTAGGATCACGAAAAATATTGATGTTTGGTGACCAAAAAGTGAGCCCCTGGTAGATCCCACGTTTACTACGACGTATAAAATCATGGTGTTTAGCCCTGGCTTCGTCGGAGATTGTGGTAGCTACCTTTAGCATATGCTCC